>Ga0209673_1000049_pt1 | contig 286207 bp, 227 predicted proteins | sample AraplaCol_mMS_r2_2_FD_184274 | JGI IMG/M metagenome (GOLD analysis project Ga0209673, IMG submission 184274) | Arabidopsis root microbial communities from North Carolina, USA - plate scrape MF_Col_mMS_r2 (SPAdes) (version 3) | ecosystem: Host-associated > Plants > Roots > Endosphere | place... | reverse complement strand
AAGAGTTCCGCAGCAGGCTGGTAACGATGAAGACTGCAGAAGAGGTAGAAGCCGTACTGAATGAAATATTAGTGGCGTATGCGGGATATGAAGTACCGCATATACCAATAGAGCTGATCAATTATCATGAAAAGTGCCCGGTTTGAGAAAGGCAATAAAAATCCTACCACAAGATACTATTCTTTCAAGATGAGAGAATTGCCCTAATTTACCTCTTACACAAAATTGAAAACTGTTGTTACCCTAAACTAGATTCAATCAAATAGTTAAAAATAAATAGATTACGAATTACATTATTTATTTTAAGTAGTAAGTTACATCTTTCACTGTTACATTTCAGATTGTTTTCATAAAAACTAGTATATTTGTAACAATATCAAGCTAAGTTGTTAACCAAACCTTATATCATCATTTTATGTCCAATACTGGTTTAATAATGAAGTCCCTTCGGGAAAAATTTGGCTATGTTCAAGAAAGTGTGGCAGACTTTGTTGGAATTTCACGAGAGCTAGTGAGTATGTATGAAACCGGTGAAAGGGAAATCCCAATTGCTGTCATCGAAAAGCTAAGTGACCTTTTCTGCATAGATCCAGAAGCTTTTTTTGCTGAGACCACTGAAGAGGCTGTGGCACAAATCGCCTTTGCTTTCCGAACAGATGAAATTAATCCTCAAGACTTAAAAGAAATTGCCTGCTTTGGTAGGATTGTGAAAAACTATTTAAAAATTAAAAAATTGGATGGTCAAATTTAATGATACGATACTGGAGGTTAGAGCCACAAAGTTCAGAGATCGCCTCGGGGTCAGTAATGCAGATCCTATTGATCTATATAAGGTTCTAATGGAATTAGATGTGGTCACTAATTTTCGCCTGATGAGCCGAGAATTCTCTGGCATGGCTTTAAAAACTGGCGAAAATCGCTTTATTTTAATTAATAGCGATCAGACTAGAGCACGTCAACATTTTACGATTGGCCATGAACTATACCATCTATTTGTCCAACCCAATTTTGATTTTACGCTTTGTAAGGCAGGGCGTTTTGATAAGAAAGATAGGGAAGAATATAATGCTGATGTATTCAGCAGCTTTTTATTAATGCCGGAGGCCGGAGTACTGAGCAGTATCCCAGAGGAAGAACTGGCACACGGTGGTTGCATTAGTCTTCCCACAATTGTGAGACTGGAACAACATTTCGGGGTATCACGACGTGCGCTTTTAATAAGACTAGATAAACTTGGATTAATAGATTTTCAACAGTATGCCGTTAATTACTTAACTAACATCAAACGAAGCGCTAATGAGCTGGGATATAGTACGAGGCTATACGAAAAAGGTAGTGATTTTAAGATAATCAGTAACTATGGTACCATCTGCAAAAAGCTATTTGAGAAAGAAAAGATTTCAGAAAGCCACTACTTTAACCTAATGCACGACATTGGAATAAATATTGACGAAAAATTTGAAGAGAATGCAGATGACTGCTGATCCCCAAATCTTATTAGACTGCGATGTTGTTATTCATTTCCTTAAGGGCGGGAAAATCATGGAATTACCTACAATTTTTCCCGGACGGTTCGTGATGCTCGATAAAGTAAAAAATGAATTAATGAAACGCAATAGTAATTTTCTTGCGATTAATATTTTCCTTAAAGCAGGAGCTGTGGCTGAGATCCCAATGCCGACAGAGCCAAATATTGTAAAAGAGTATTTAATGCTCAAAAAGACAATGGATGATGGTGAGGCAGCTTGCCTGGCCGTGGCTAAATTTAGGAAGGAATACGTCGCGAGTAGCAACATCACTCAAATAGCAACCTATTGCAATTCTAACGGTATTATTTATTATACGACAATGGACTTACTCCATGAAGCAACAATAAAGGGCGTGATGACAGATTCGGAATGTAACTTGTTTATTAAAGAAGTAAAATCAAAAAATAGCCGACTACCTTGTGACACCATCGAAGAGTACCGAAAAATGAAGGGAATTAATACGTTAAAAAAAGCGGATAGCCCGACCATACCAGTAACTCCAGATAAGATTTGAGCAGCTATTGTTTTGACCTCAGTTTGCAAACATAACTGCCCAAACCTTATTTAAAATATTATCATCCTATTTTAATAAGACGTCTCATCCGCACCGATATCCACTCTTCCATTCCTTTTCCTTTCCTGCGAATCAATATCATACTCATCATATCCTGCTGTAAATGCCGGATCACCTGCATTTACACAGGCTGAGCCGCTGGCAAGATGTAAATTCAATGTTGAGAGATTGCTATTTACCAAACCAGGTACACCGTAAGTTGAATGTGCATCCAGTCCTGTTGCGGTCACAAAAGCAGCCAGTGAACCATAAGTGGTGCTGTTAATGCCACCCCAGTCAAAAGTGACAGTGGAAGCGCTGCCGGAGGTAGAATAATAACGGTTATAGTCCATGCTCAGGTTAGTAGAGGTATAGCCCGATAATGCAATCACAACAATATTGCTGTTGGATTGGACAATATTGTTCTTAATAACCGTTACATCCGTATTCTGCAGGCTGATCTCACCGCCCCATCCTCCTTGTGTGTAATTTTTGAAGAAGGTATTGTTCGTGATCGATGAATTGATCACTTTACTATTGGGCTGATTGGAACCGAAGATAATGCCCGCATCTTTGTTGTTATAGACGAAATTGTCGCGTACGTTGATGCCATCTGCCGTATAATTATTATTCTCACAGCCTACGGTAATACCTGCCCGGTTCTCATAGCAGGTATTCCCTTCTATGTTGATCCACTTCCCGCCATCTACATAGATGCCGCCATTGGTAGCCACCGGTGATACGCAATGATGTACGACGTTATACTTTACATTACCGTTACGTGCAAAATTCACATTGTCCGGAGCGCCTGTCCAGGAGTAATGGCCTGTCATATCAATGCCGATGTTCCTTACATGATGTACAATATTGCCCTCTATCAGGAAGTTCTCCACGTTACCAGCCAGCGTAAGCCCTTCGCTATATCCCGTGTTGCAGTTGAATATTTCGTTATCGCCGATAAAGATCTGGCTATAGGAAGTGGCAGATGTACCCACCACCACCAGGGGATTGGCATTATCCGAGGAGGATGGAAAAGCTGTAGAATCAGCAGTCCAGCCAATGTTATAAATATTGCAGTTAACTACCTGTACATCTGTTCCGGAACCGGTAACATAAATACCAGACGCAAAGCTCCGGATATTATTCGCTATCTCTATACCGTCAATACGGACATAGCTTCTGCTGCTAACGGCGATCATCGCATTCTGCGCATTGTTAGTGGCATTTACACCGTCCAGGATCACATCTCCGTTGTTGTTATTGGTCAGCGTGATAGGTTCACTGGCAGAGGCACCTGAATGCGGCCACCACAACCTTTCCTTATAAGTACCTGCAGATACGTGGATGGTAGCGCCTGCACCCTCTGTGGTCTTGTTCAGCGCAGCCTGTATGGTCTTTAAGGCAGTGGCGGCGCTTGTACCCGCATTGGCATCATTACCGGTGGCGCCATTAACATAATAATGTACAATAGCCAGTTCAGTGGACGCTTTACGGCCTTTTGCATCAGATTGCTCGGTTACTTCCTTTTTACAGGAGGCTACTATCAAAAGAAGTAAGCATCCTGTGATAAATGTTTTCATAGTTTTTCAATTTTTACTGTTAATCAATGAGGATAAGGGGTATGTATACTACATACATTGTTCGGATCGATGGCCATCTGGAATAAAGACGCAGGAGCGAATGCAAAGGACCGCGGCAGCAGGGATTTTTTTTAAAAAGTTTCCGTTCATCACATTTATCAGTAAAAAATAGTCCACCACTCTTGTAGACTAAATAAATATTTTCTAATATTGTACCCGCATACATACTATCCGGTTCCGTGCTGTAGCTAAGCCCACCACTACCCTCCAGCATGAGCGGTATGCGTTTACATTTATCGGGGGTTGTCATTACACACTTAAAATACATGGGTTACATGAAGAACATCAACAAATGGAATGGTTGCTGGCGGCCATGCCGTGCAGGGCCATGTTGTCCTATGAAAAATAGCAAATAAAAAAACCGGAATTGTTGCAGCAATTCCGGTTGGTCAAAACAAGGCTCAGCTAAAGATGGCGCCGGTGCAAACGCAGCGGCTGCCTGCCTTATTATTTTATTACCAATACAAATATAATGAAGATTGCCATCTTGTGGGGGCTTACATTGCTCTCACTTACCACCTATGCGCAGGACCAGAACAGTAACATCACACTATCGGGAGTAGTTATAGACGCACAAACCAAAGCGCCGCTAGCTGGCGCCACCATCCATCTCAAGAACACCACACATGACGGTCTTACCAATGATAAAGGAGAATTTAATTTTTTAACAGGCCAACGGTTGCCTGTTACCTTCCAGGTATCTTACATCGGTTACAAACAGGTGGAGATCACTGTGAACCAGCGCACCGGCATTGTGCTGGGACTGAGTGCCGCCAATACACAGCTGAATGATGTAGTGGTAGTGGGTTACGGCACCCAGCAACGTAAAAGCCTGATCAGCTCCATTTCAAAAGTAAATGCCGCAGATATCAAAGATATTCCGCAAGCAGGTGTAGATGCACAGCTGCAAGGTAAAGCAGCCGGTGTGCAGATCAATTCAAATACCGGTACACCGGGCGATGGCGTTTTCATCCGCGTGCGCGGCGCCACCTCTATCAATGCCAGTAATGATCCGCTGTACGTGGTAGATGGTATTTTCATCAACAACACCAGCCTGCAAACAGTAAGCACCGGTGGCCGGGCTACCTCTCCCATTGCAGACATCAACCCTGCCGATATTGAAAGCATTGAAGTGCTGAAAGACGCGAGCGCCACCGCCATCTACGGCTCCCGCGGCGCCAATGGCGTGGTGATCATCACCACCAAACGCGGCAAATATGGTATGAAGCCCACTGTCAGCTTCAACACTTCTCATGGCTGGGCATGGGCCCCGCAACTGTGGGACCTTACCACTGGCCCGGAACATGCTACCCTGGTGAATGAGTTTTACAGGAACTCCTTAGCTGATGCTACTGCTGCAGGAGACCAGGCGGGCATTACTAAATATGCTAAAGTACCTTTCCGCTCAACAGCAGAGGGTGGCAGAGGCCTGCCGGAAGAACAGCAAACCTATGACCGTTTGCACAAACTGTTCCGCACTGGCTTGTTACATAATTATAATCTCGCTTTACAGGGAGGTACTTCTACCAATAAGTATTACATCGGTGCAGGTTTTTCACAACAGGAAGCAGATATCCGGCCCATTAACTTTGACCGCGCCAGCCTGAAGATCAACCTCGATCAGAAGATAGGAGACAAGATCCAGATGGGCACCAGCAACAGTATCTACCGCACCAAACGCAACCAGGCCCGGGCAGGTGATGGCCCGCAGGGTGGTTTGTTACAATCAGCGCTGCACACCCCTACTTACCTGCCGGAAGTGAACGCCGACGGCACACCCGCCCGCTGGGCAGGATTCGATAACCTGGATGTGCTGATCAATAACTATGATGTGAACACCACCAGCCTCCGATACATCGGCAACATCTATGCAGAAGCGGAGATCATCCCCGATCTGAAATTCCGTACCAGCTGGAGCCTGGATTATAATCACTACGACGAATCAGAGTACTGGAACAACCTTACACAGCTGGGCGCCAGTCCTACCAACGGCCTGGCCACTTCTGCGCTTACACAGAACACCACCTGGATCAATGAACAAACTTTGTCTTACCGCAAAACACTGGCCACTCACCATACCTTCGGCGTGTTGATCGGTAATACCTTACAGGGCAATAAACAAACTACCACCTCTGCGCAGGGCACCGGTTTTCCGAGCAATGCATTTAAGCTGATATCAGCTGCAGCTACCCGCACCTCTTCACAAACATCCACCAAAGCCAATCTGGCCTCCTTCTTTGGAAGAGTGGACTATAATTACGCTAATAAATACTTTGTAGAATTCTCTATCCGTGCAGACGGATCTTCCCGCTTCGGTACCAATCACCAGTTTGGTTACTTCCCCGCAATAGGCGCCGCCTGGCGCCTGAAAGAGGAAGACTTCCTGAAGCAGTCAGACCTGATCAGCGATCTGAAACTACGCGCCAGCTATGGCTTGACGGGTAATCAGAACGGCATTACCAACTTCGCCTCCAAAGGTTTATGGTCCGGCGGTACCGGTTATCCTGATAATACCGCAGGGAGCGATCAACCAGGTATCTATCCCCAGCAATTGTCTAATCCGGACCTGAAATGGGAAAAGACAAAGCAGGTGAATGTGGGCGCTGACCTCGGCCTGCTGAACGACCGTATAGGCATCGAAGTGAACCTCTACCAAAAGAACACCACCGATGCACTCCTTCAATTACCAGTGAACGCCATTTCCGGTTTTAACAGCTACTACGCCAATTCAGGAGAGGTGCGCAACAGGGGATATGAAGTAGCCATCAATACTTTCAATATCCGTAATAAACATTTTACCTGGCAAACCAGCTTCAACATCTCCGGTAATGATAATAAGATCGTATCACTGCCCGTGCCTGTTACCTACTACAACAGGGATTGGGTACGGTTACAGCAGGGCTACTCCATGTACTCCTTCTGGTTATACAAACAGCTGTATGTAGATCCGCAAACCGGTAATGCCGTGTTTGAAGATGTGAATAAGGATGGACAGATCACTGTTGCCGACCGCCAGATCATGGGGAGTGCCATTCCAAAATTCTTCGGCGGCATCAGCAACAACTTTACCTACCGCGGCTTCGACCTGGGCCTTGCGTTCAGCTTCCAGTACGGTAATGATGTGTATAACCTGAACCGTTTCTTTGGCGAAGGCGGCGGTACCCGCGACGCCAACCGCGTATTGTTCGCCAATCAGCTGAACCGCTGGCAAAAACCCGGCGACATTACTGATGTACCCAGGCTGACCGCTTACGGTAACAACTATACGCTGGAACAGAACAGCCGCTTCCTGGAAGATGGTTCTTTCCTGAAACTGAGCTCGCTCACCTTTGGATATACGATCCCTAAAGAGCTTACCAAAAGGGCCGGGTTCCAGACAGTACGCGTTTACTTCATCGGCAGTAACCTGCTCATCCTGAAGAAATATTCCGGTCCCGATCCGGAAGCGAACGTGACTGCCCTGCAGAATGTGCAGGGACTTGACCTGGGAACGCCTCCGCAACCCCGGACCGTGCAGTTCGGCATTAACGTAACGCTTTAATACATCCACCTAAATAAATAATATGCGCACACGTACATACATATTCTCACTCCTGGCAGGCGCCTCGTTGCTCTCCTGCAATAAATTCCTGGATGTAGCCCCGGAGGATGCTGTTTCCGACGAGAATTCCCCCGTGATCATTGACAAAGCTTCTGCAGAAACAGCGGTCAGAGGCCTGTACAGGGCTGTATCAGCTGATGGTTACTACGGCACCACCTTCCAGTCTATCGGTTATCTCTCCGGCGATAACATTCAGTGGACCGGCTCTCAATCCATTATTCAACAGTTCATCAGTCACAATGTAAGGGCGGATAATGCCAACGTGGCCACTGCCTGGTCTGCCATTTACGCTGCCATTAACAGGGCCAATCATATCATTACCAAAGTACCGGATGTGAGTGACCCGCTGCTGACCAGTGCCTTAAAGAACCAGTTCACCGGCGAAGGTTATTTCGTCAGAGCACTGGCCTATTTTGACCTGGCGCGTACCTGGGGCGGGGTGCAGATCACGCTGACACCGACTGTTACCGCCGGAGATAAATACAATATCAGGCGCAGTACCCTGCAGCAAACCTATGCACAGGTATTAAGCGACCTGGTTGCGGCCGATTCCCTGCTGCCCGGCACTACCAACCGTTACAGGGCTACCCGCAAAACAGTGTGGGCGCTGCGGGCCAGGTATCACCTGTACCAGGAGCAGTGGGCAGATGCGGAGAACTATGCAGGTAAAGTGATCGCCGATTCTGCTAATTATAAGCTCGTACAGCCTTACAGCGCGTTCTTTGCCAATGGCGTGGTTGCCACCGCAGAATCCGTGTTCGAGCTTTCTTACAGCACTACCTATCCTAATACGCATCGTAACAGCTGGCAGCCCCCTGCCAACAATGGAACCCGTCAGTGGGCGCCCAATGATGCCTTTATAGCCCTGGTGAACAATCCTGCCATTGGCGGCAACCGCAGCGCACTTGTAGCTAAAACATCTGCAGGATTATGGTATGGTAACCTGTATTACAGGCCCAACCCTGCTACGGACCCTTCCTATGTTATTCGCATAGCAGAAGAATACCTGATCAGGGCAGAAGCCCGTGCAAAGCTGGGTAACCTGACAGGTGCACTGAGCGATCTGAATGCCGTGCGCAGCAGGGCTGGCCTTGCTCCGAGTGAAGCGGCTACAGCAGCCGACATACTGCTGGCTATAGAAAATGAAAGAAAAATTGAGTTTGCCTTTGAACCGCATCGCTGGTTTGACCTGGTAAGAACCAAACGGGCTGCCGCCGTGCTGGGCCTTACCAATCCCGACAGGTATGTGATGCCCATCCCTGCTGCGGAGGTATTGAACGACGTATCGCTTGAACAGAATCATGGATACTAAACCTCATTATAAAATCATGTATCATGACAAGGACCACCTATCCGCTCCGCTTGATCTTTATTTTCTTCCTCATCCAGACAGTACCGCTGGACTGGAAATTCTATCGCGACCTGTTCTCCGTTAACTGGTTCCACTACAGCGGCATCTTTCAGCTGGCGCATTACCTGCCCCGCTTTGGAGCTGTTTCCCGCTTTGCAGACTGGGGCATCTTTCTCCTGGTAGCAGCTGTTGGCGCACTGATCTGGACTTACCTGGAAAAGAAAAAGGATCATCCTATCAGCAACGACGCATTGTATTACTGGCTGCGCGTATTGCTGCGCTACCGCCTGGCCATCGCATTACTGGCCTATGGATTGATCAAGTTCTTTCCGCTGCAGTCGCCCTACCCTTCTATCAGCAACCTGAATACACCTTACGGCGATTTTAATGAATGGAAATTATTCTCGCTGAGCCTGGGCATTGTGCCCGGCTACGAGACTTTCCTGGGCCTGGTGGAAATACTGGCCGCCGTATTGTTGCTGAACCGCAGAACAGTCAGCATCGGCGCGTTCATCGTGCTGTTGTTCACAGGTAACGTGTTCATGTCTAACCTGGCCTACGGAGGTGGCGAAGCGGTATACAGTTTCTTCCTGGTGTTGATTGCGCTCTTCCTCTTTGCACATGATCTGCCACGATTAGTGAACCTGCTGGCGCTGGGCCGTCCTACTGCGCCTGACACTTATAAGCCTGTGTTTGCACAACCCTGGCTGAAGTTTGGCCGGCTGGCACTAAAGACTTTCGTGTGGATCTTCTTCGTAGGCCTCTATGGCGCACAGGTGTATGCCGCAGCACATCATGATCCTTATCAGTATCCCGGCACAGCGGGATTAGCAAAGGCCAGCGGTATCTATAACGTACGCGAGTTCCGGATCAATAACCAGGTATTGCCTTACAGTGATACAGATAGTATCCGCTGGCAGGATGTGGTCTTTGAAAAATGGGCCACTATCAGTATCCGCTCCAGGCGCCCGGTAGTGCTGGATTCCACTAACACTGACAATATTCATACGGAAGACCAGGACAGGACCTTTGAGCTGGAAGGCGTGGCTGCCAGGCATTATTACAGCTACCAGGCAGATACTGCACATCACTTACTGACCCTGCAGAACCGCAATAAGCATCACCGCGAAGAGCAGTGGGTGCTGCATTACGAACGGCCCAATGATTCCACCATCGTACTGTCTGGCGCCAATCAGCGTAATGATTCCGTGTATGTAGTGCTGGACAGGATCCATAAAAAATACCTGCTGGAAGAAGTAGCTAACAAAGGCAGGAGCAGGTCCATAAAATTATAGCGCCACCATCAAAAAATATTGTTATGCCTACCATCACCTCCACCGCACAAGCCGTTCCCGAAGTGCAAAGCACCCGGGAAGAAGGCCAGGCTGTTAACACAACAGGCGCATTGCCTGTATGGAAAGGATATCAAAAGATCGCTTTCCGTATTGCATTTATTTTCTTCGTGGCTATCTCCATACCCAACAATGCGGAATGGTACCAGCATGTTTTCAGCATCGACTGGACACGCCTGCACTATCGCGATCTTTATGACATCGCCCGCTTTGGTTCGGGCATCAACTTCTTTGGCAACACCCTTTTTGGCAGTCCGCTGTATGGATATGCCAACTGGATCATCACCCTGCTGGTGGCCATTGCGGGCGGTCTGCTGTGGACCTTTATCGACAGCCGCCGCCAACAGCCCACACAAGCCTACAACAACCTGTATTACTGGTTAAGGGTCATTGTACGTTACCGCGCTGGTATCGGCATCATCGGTTTCGGCTTTACCAAACTGCTGCCCGTACAGATGCCATTCCCTTCACTGGGATTGCTGAACACCAACTTCGGTGATTTTTCCGCCCAGAAGATCTACTGGCTGATCATCGGCATTGTACCCTGGTACCAGGTGTTTGCAGGTATTGTGGAAGTGGCCGCCGGTACATTGTTATTCTTCCGTAAGACAACCACATTGGGCGCAGCGCTGCTGGTAGGTGCACTGGGAGACATCGTGTACGTGAACTTTGCCTATGATGGCGGCGTGCATGTATACAGCTCCTACTTTGTATTACTGGGCGCTTTTTTACTGGTACAAGACATTCCCAAACTTTACAGTCTGCTGATCCAACGGCGCCTGACAGTCCCCGTTTATTACTTCCCGATATTCAAACAATGGCTGCAATACACCCGTATTGCCTTAAAGGCTGGCGTGATCATTTTATTTCTCGGCGTGCTGTATTACCTGCAGCTGGTTAATTACTGGTATGATCCTTACAAACAACCTTCTACGGCAGGCGTTCGTACGCTGAGAGGCAATTACCGGGTAACGGAGTTCCGCATCAATAACCAGGTGCTGCCCTATAATCCGCTGGACAGTGTACGTTGGCAACAGGTCACTTTTGAAAAATGGACCTCTCTCACCTATCGTGTGAACCGCGCTACCTTCATTGACCTGAGCAACGGCGGCGGCGATCCCATGCGCGATATTAACCGCACTTTTGAGCTTACGGGCACAGGCGGCGGACAACGCGTATTTCATTATTATGCAGATACCATTGATCATGTGCTTTATCTGCAGGATAAATACAAGCCTGTTCCAGACCGCCGTAACCGGGTGGCCGGCGTTGGCGGTGATCAGAATTATCGTCTGAATAACGGCCTGGCGGAGGATAAAAAAAACGCCGCAAAAAAAGACAGTGCTGAGCAGCCCTTCATTCCTGCCAGCGCCTGGGCGCATATCGGCGATGAGAACCATATGATAGACAAGCGTGTGTGGACCGCCCGCCGCGACCGCGAGTTTGCTACTCAGCCTAAAAATGAAAAGCGGAAGAAGATGCTGCTGCACTATGAAACAACAGACGGTTCGCATGTGGTGCTGAATGGCATCGATGAAAATAAAGATTCCATTCATATTGTGCTGGACCGTATAGACCGTCCCTACAAGATCACCAAGAGCACACTGGATGCAGGAAAATATTAAAGTAATGAGATTAACAACGTTGACCTTTGCGTGTATTTTGATCATTGCCTGTAATCATAGCACAAGAGACACACCCCCCTGGCCGGCTAGCTTCCATATCGGGCGGCCGGCCATTGCTGCTGAAATAGCCGCCTGGGATATTGATGTACGGCCGGATGGTAAAGGTCTCCCTGCAGGAGCGGGTAACGCGCTTAGCGGCAAACCCATTTACATGGCTAAATGCGCTGCCTGCCATGGCACCGGCGCAGAAGCTATGAACGCCAAACTGCCAGGGCCTGCGCTGATGAATGACAGCGCGGGGACAGACTACCGCAAGCTCAAGACCATCGGTAATTACTGGCCCTATGCTACTACCATCTTTGACTATGTAAGGAGGACCATGCCCTATAATGCTCCCGGCACATTAACAGCGAATGAAGTATACAGCATAACCGCTTACCTGTTATTTACCAACAGGATCATTAATGAACAAACAGTTATGGATGCACGCAGTCTGCCCAAAGTAGTGATGCCTGCAAAACGGCTGTTCATACCAGACGACCGTACAGGCGGACCGGAGATACGTTAAACAGATAACAGCATGAACATAAAGAAGATCAGCCGGCGCACATTACTGGGAGGGGCCGCCACTGCGGCGGTGGTATTGTTCAAATCCTCTTACGGAAAAATGATACAGGCCGCCATTCCTGAATCGGCGCTGCTTACAGACGATCCAACAAAGATACAGGGACCGCCTCCCGGCGAGCTAGGCACCCGCTCTCCCTTTGAACATCCGGTAAAGAAAGCATCCGACATTTCATCCCGTACGCCGCTGCAGGACCTCTACGGCACCATCACACCATCTGACCTGCATTATGAAAGGCACCACGGCGGCGTACCGGCAATTGATCCGCATAAATACGAACTGCTGATACACGGCATGGTGGATAAGCCCATGGTGTTCACACTCGCAGATCTGAAACGCTTTCCCTCCGTATCCCGGATCTGTTTCCTGGAATGCTCCGGGAATTTCAGGGGTAGCAAAGAAACATTGAGCCCACAGGAAATATGCGGGCTCACCAGCCAGAGCGAGTGGACCGGTGTAATGCTCTCCACACTTCTCCGTGAAGTAGGCGTACAGCCCAAAGCCAGCTGGTTCCTCGCAGAAGGCTCCGACGCAGCGGTCATGACGCGCAGCATCCCTGTTAAAAAAGGCTGGGACGACGCCATGATCGTATATGCGCAGAACGGCGAAGCGATCCGTCCCGAACAAGGTTATCCTGCGCGGCTGTTCCTTCCCGGCTGGGAAGGCAATACCAGCGTTAAATGGCTGCGCCGCATTGAGCTTTCTGACCAGCCCTATATGACGCGGGAAGAAACCTCCAAATACACCTATCCCGTAAAAGACAGGATACGGCAATTCAGTTTTGAAATGGATGCCCGTTCTATTATCACCTACCCCGCCTTTCCGCAACAGGTGGAAAAAGGCTGGATAGAGATCAGGGGCATTGCCTGGAGTGGCTGGGGTAAAATTGCGAAAGTGGAGATCAGCACAGACAATGGAAAAAGCTGGCAGTTGGCCCGTTTACAGGAGCCTGTGCTGGACAAGGCCCATACCGCCTTTCGTTATCTCTGGCAATGGAATGGCGACACCACAGCGATCCTGAGCCGCGCCACCGATGAAACCGGCTATACTCAACCTAGCCTCCAACAGCTGATCGCTGCCAGAGGCGCAGATATGGGCGGCTATCACCTGAACCCCGTTACCGCCTGGGTAATACAGCGGGACGGGAAGGTGTTGTTCCGCCCCGAAAAATGGAAGTAATACAACAGAACGGCAAAAAATATTTACCTTGAATTATGCAACAAGACTTTGATGCAGTAGTGATCGGCTCCGGGCCTAACGGCCTGTCGGCAGCCATTACGCTGCAACAGGCGGGACTATCAGTATTGCTGGTAGAAGGCAAAGATACCATCGGCGGGGGACTGCGTACAGCAGAGCTGACACTGCCGGGCTTCCTGCATGATGTATGTTCCGCCATTCATCCCATGGCGGCCATCTCTCCTTTCCTGAGCTCATTGCCTTTGGCGCAGCACGGGCTGCAGCTGATCTATCCCGAAGTAGCCGCTGCACATCCCCTGGATGACGGTAGTGCCGCTGTGCTGAAAAAGTCACTGGAAGAAACCGCCCTTTCATTAGGCAGCGATGCTGATACCTATCTGCGGCTGATGCGGCCTGTAGTAGCAGGCTTCTCCTCCCTAGTGCCTGATATACTCGGCCCCTTGCGCTTCCCGAAACATCCGCTGGTCATGGCCCGTTTTGGATTGGACGCGCTGACCTCCGCCATGCACCTGGCTAAGCGCTTTCACACCCCACAGGCCAGGGGCTTATGGGCCGGTATGGCGGCACATGCTATACAACCGCTGAGCAATCTTACATCTTCTGCTATTGGACTGGTACTGTTGGCGTCTGCACATGCTCAGGGCTGGCCCGTTCCAAAAGGTGGATCTGTTGCTATTGCCAATGCACTGGCATCCTACTTTATTGCTATCGGTGGAAAGATTGAAACCGGCACGTATATACGTACATTAAGCCAGTTGCCTGCTGCCCGTGCTTTAATCTTTGATGTAACGCCCCGCCAGCTCTTAGAGATCGCCCGTGATCGTTTCTCTGCGTTCTACAAATGGCAATTGCAGCGTTACCGTTATGGCATGGGCGTTTTCAAAATAGACTGGGCGCTGGATGGTCCTATTCCATTTACTGCGCCCGCCTGCAGACAAGCCGGTACGGTTCACCTGGGCAATACCCTGGAAGAGATCGCAGCAGACGAGCTGGCATCCTATAGAGGCCTGCACCCGAAAAAGCCTTTTGTATTGTTAGCGCAGCAAAGCCTGTTTGATACTTCCCGCGCACCGGAAGGCAAGCACACTGCATGGGCTTACTGTCATGTGCCGCATGGATCAAAAGCAGATATGACCACCGTCATCGAGAATCAGGTAGAAAGGGTGGCCCCTGGCTTCAAAAAGATCATACTCGCAAAACATACGATGAATACTGCGCAGATAGAGGCCTACAACCCGAATTATATTGGTGGCGATATTAACGGCGGTATCATCGACATCGGGCAATTATATACCCGGCCTGCCTTACGCTGGTCGCCCTATAAAACATCTGCAAAAGGTATTTACATCTGTTCTTCTTCTACCCCGCCGGGTGGCGGTGTACACGGCATGTGCGGATATCATGCCGCCAAAAAGGCTTTAAAGGATGTATTTGGAGGATGATCTATCCTTTACTGTTATATTTTATTTCGTAAGTCTTTCCTTTTTCGATCTGCAATTCATACATACCATTTCCTTTATCGCTAATGGGGCCTGCTGTACATACGGGTTTGGTCTTGCTGCTGAAACGCAGGGTGCCTGTCCCCGCAGCGCCTGTGATCCTGATCTGCTTTGTACTGCAGTACAGCTGGATATCCCCGGATGGCGTGGGCACACTGCCTTCCATCCACTGCAATCCACCCAGTACTGGTTCAACTAAGTAAGTCTGGTATGCTGCTGAAGTAGGCTTCACGCCCAGGTAATATTTACCCAGCAGATAGATAGGGCTGGCGCCCCAGGCATGGCAAAGACTACGCCCATAGGGACGGCCATACATGGCCAGGTGTTGTGTGCCTTTCTCTTTGGGATTATATACTTCCCAGAAAGAAGTGGCGCCCAGGCGCAGCATATCTCCCCAATAGCTTTTCATTTCTTTCAGCACATAGGCTTGTTCTCCCATGGCGCATAAAGCTTCCAGCTCGTAAAAGCGCATATAGGGTGTGGTGATCTGCTGTACCTGGTCATTCAGCAATACGTGTTGTTTTACGCCTTGCTTTTGCTGCTGGTTAAGGTAGTCGAAGAAAATAGCAAACATGTTGGCATAGCGGGTTACGTTATCCGTTGGCTGACCGTTCACACGGCTGTGCACCAATGCCTGTTGCTGTTCGTTCCAGTAAATGCTGAATAGTTTGGAGCGAAGATCGCCTGCCAGCTGTTTATACTGTGCTGCGCCTTTATTGTCTTTTACCAGGTCTGCACAGAGGGCCATCGTCTCCAGGCTGCGGCAGAACAACAGCTGTTCAAAGCTCAGTTCTCCCTGTTTGCTCAATCCTTCCGCCCAATCGATGAAGACCCAGTCGCCCGGCAGTCCTTCCAGCATACCGTTGCTATTACGGCGCTGCAGGCAAAAATTGATCAGGCTTTGCATGCGGGGATAATACTGGCGGATGAAGGTCTGGTCGCCGGTATACAGGTAATAATCATAGATACCCAGGAACCAGTAAAAAGTATAATCCATGATGGTGTTGATATGGCTGCCTACCGGGTCTTTACCTCTCAGCGCCATCAGTGTTCTTGATACGGACGGTGAATCAAAGAACAAATAATAGTTCATGAGAAAGCTTTGGTAAGCATCGCCAGACCAGATCCACCGGTCTCGTTTGATCCCATCAATAAAAAACTCCCGTGTATTGAGGTGAAGGGTATAGGCCGCAACATCCCAGATCTTGTTCAACTCTTCATCTGAACAGCGGAACTTTCCACGATTGGCTACCGGGAGGAATTCATATAACATAGACACAGAGTCAATGCTCACAGCCGGATCATATTGTATGTGCACATAACGGAATGCCCTGGATTGCGGCAGTACGGAATCAGTGGCGGGTATATTAGCTATTGCCAGCCTGTCCAGTGTTTCGCAGGCGGCAGTATCTTTGGCTTCTTCAGGAGATTCGCCGTAGTAGATATTTACAGGGCCATTGCCTTTGAGGCCATGCAGTTTAACAAAGCCGAAGGTTTCTTTGCCAAAATCAACGGTCAGTGTTCCTGCGCTGCGGGTGATCTTTGCAGGACCCTGCGGTTCAGTTGCCAGTTTAAAAGCAGAGGGCGGTGTTTGAGGATCGTTAAAATTCCAGGAGCCTGCAAACAGAAAGGGAGTGCCTGTCTGGGCGGCCACGTTACCTGTTTCATCTATCCATTCTTTATCCTCATAGGTCACTTTCCAGGAAGAATCAGAAACCACGGTGCGCCCCTGTACATATACAGCGGGCACTTTATCGGAACTGTATACTTTTATATCTATGCGGTGCTTCCCTGCGGGGATATTCAGCTTAGCAGGACGGCCCGGCAGCATTTTACTATCCAGCTTCACGTTGTACTCGCCTTCTGCGTAGATATTCACTTCTTCTGCCGCTGACAGGTCAAATGCTTTATGAAAATTCATCAGTACATACTGATTGTCCAGGCGCCAGAAGGGAGGATAAAAGGCGCCGCGTTCTGTACGCCTGTTCTGCATCTTATTACCCAGCCAGATCTCATAATCTCCGGGATACCATATCCAGGTGGCTTTCGACTGACCGCGTAATGTGTCTGCAAAGAAAATACCGGCTAATAAGCAGATTGCTATCAAGGATTTTTTCATAACTGGAATATCTCAAAGAAAGCAATATACAATACAAAAAAGTAGCCTGCTATGGCACAGTATAGGACAGTTATTTGCTCTCTTCCATATATTTATAAATCATCTCCGATACTCGCGACATCGCCCCCACCGCCGCCGGTACATCCTTCAGCTCCTTAGACAACAGCACCAGCACATACTTCCGTCCATCCGGCAAAAAAACGATCCCTGCATCATGCCTTACGCCGCTGATCTCTCCTGTTTTGTGCGCCACTTTCACATCCTTGGGCAAGCGGGCAGGTATAATATCATTGAATTGCTGATCCAGCAATATTTTGATCATCGCATCAGAAGCCGCTGAATCAACCGTTTTCCCCTGTGCTATCTTTTCAAAGATCAACATCAGGTCAGAAGCCGTTGTGGTGTTATTCAGGCCTTTCTCAAAAGCCTTGCTATCTTCCACTCCCCGCAATACCTGGATATCCTGTGCACCCAAACCGCGCATGGTTTGCGTAACGTTAGGGGCGCCCACTAATTCTATTACCATGTCAGTAGCCAGGTTACTGCTCCGGATGATCATATTGTACACCAGATGTGACAAAGGCTGTTGGGAGCCCGCCTGCTGATATAAGGTCTGCTCACTGTCATCATTTGGGTCCAGTGTAAACTCACTGCTATCCACTATGCTGCGAAAACTATTCCTGATCATAATGGGATCCGACAGTGCAAACTTCCCCGCAGCCGCCTGTTTATATACTTCGATCATCACCGGTACCTTCATTGTACTCGCGGCATGAAACACGTTTTTTTCATTGATCAGTATTTCCTTCCCTGTAGCAAGATCCCTGAACGCCACGGCAAAAACACCCGGATGCTTTGCCAGGGTATCCTGGATCCGGCGTTTTAATTCATCGGGGGAAAGGCGTGAGCTACAGGATGCGAATTGTGTAACAGCTAAGCAGGCAAGCAGCCCTAAACGATAGATCATAGTTATCTAAAATACGGTAAAATAAGAATAGTTGTACCCACCCCGGCACAACCTTTGAGGCACAATACATAAAGAACGGTATGCAGTTAAATCCGGGAGAATTATACCAGGTGAACAGTATTGCTATTGATGAGCTGGAACGCAAGTACGGCTCCTTCAATTTTGTGGTGCGTGTAGAAGCGGTAGACCATGAGCAGGACAGCGTACGGTTTACCGTATTCAGTTCAGACAACTGGAATGCTACACCTGATATCCGCAAAATGGTGGAGATGCACAGTGGCGGCAGCACCATTGATGAAACCACCGGCACCCCCATGTCCGTAGATCCTATCTTCCATACAGAAAGCAGGTTCCTTTACTGTTTTGATAAGGGAACTGTGGAAGCATATACCCAATAACACGGCTAAAATTATTAATATGGCAACAGCTACCAAGACAAAGGCCTCCGCGAAGAAAAGCACCAGGAAAGCAAGCGCCACGGAAAAAGTGCCTGCGAAGAAAAAGAAGAAGGAGGCCATGAAAGACCTCTCCGTTACCTACAACCAGTTCAAAGAGTTTGAAGGGCAGCGCTACACGGGCATGAAAGTAGGTAAAAGCCACAAATGGTATTACGATAAAGGAGAATGGCACGAGACAAAGATAACGCCCGATCTATGGGAGCTTTCCTACGCCGTTACCAAACGCAGGGCAGGTAAAGCCCCGGAAGGATCAGGTGTTCCCGTTGGCACTGCTTATCATTGGTATATACTGGCGCATCAGAATGTACGCAAGCTCAATGCAGATGATTATACCACTTCCATGACCGGCCTCAAGCTTAAGCTGGCGCATAAACGCGCCGATACGGATAAATGGAGTGTGAGCGCCAAAACGCAGCGTAAACACCTGGTTGCCTTCCTGCAGGAGCTGATCGCACAGCTGGAAAAAGAGCCCATTCCCATTGAATTTGAATACAATGGAAAAGAATATAAAGGCGAGGCCATTCCTATTACACAAACCTGTTTAGACGGCGTTTGCACCAAGCTGGATATTATCCTCAATGATGAGCAGGTGGGCATCATCCGCTACCTGAAAAGCGGTTGGAAAATAGACACAAATACGGATAAGAAATTTGTGAAGGCCATTGGCCAGGAAATCCTACATTGGTATAACAAATAATAACGTCATGCCTGAACTACCCGACCTGCAGGTATTTAGCCGTAACCTGAGCAAGTTGCTCAAAGGCAAAACAGTAAAAGAAGTAAGCGTGCCCACGAGCAAAAAGCTGAACGTACCTGTTAAAAAACTGCAGCAAAGCCTGGAAGACCAAAAACTAAAGAAGGTAGAACGCGTTGGCAAAGAACTGCATTTTGAATTCGGGAACGGCGAAGTGCTGGGCCTGCACCTGATGCTGAGGGGGCAACTGCATCTCTTCGAAAAAAAGAACACTAACAAAAATACCATCATTTCCCTGCTGTTTGATGACGATACCGGCCTGGCGATGACAGACGGTTTTAAAGCCGCTACTCCTACGCTCAACCCTGAAGCACGCGACACGATAGATGCCTTATCGCTGGATATGAATGCCGCCTTCCTGGAAGAACAGTTGTCCGGCACCAAATCCGCTGTGAAGAATGTACTGCTGGATCAGCAGGTCATCCGGGGCATTGGCAACGCTTATGCGGATGAGATCCTGTGGGAAGCAGGCATTTCTCCTTTTTCTGCCGCCAATAAAATACCGAAGGCCAAGGTGAAAGCCCTCGCAAAAGCCATTAAGGAAGTATTACAAAAAGCGGAAAAACAGATCCTGAAAGAACATCCTGATATTATCAGCGGGGAAATCAGGGATTTTATGGCGATACATAACCCGAAGAAAACAGAAAGCCCTACCGGCGGTGAAATACTGCACAAAGCTGTAGGCGGCAGAAAGACCTATTACACGGAAGAACAGGAATTGTATGAATAATACGGAAACGGACACCCTCGTCCGGAAGCGGACATTTAGCCCCTACCTAACACACCCTAAACCATTGAAAACAAACAAAATAACTCTCTGGCATAAAGACTGTGCATTTGTTATCTTTCCAGCAACATATGCAACATCATAATTTCAGGATCGCCTGGCGGAACCTGTGGAAAGACCGGTTCTACTCCATCATCAACATCTCAGGACTTGCCCTGGCCGCAGCCGCTTTTTTGCTGATCATCAACTATGCAAAATTTGAGTATAGTTATGAGGACTTTTACAAAAAAGCAGACCACATCTACCGGGTAACGCTCGATCTGTATAAAGACGGCGCCTATGTGGTAACGGATTGTGAAACGCATCCCCCGATGGGCCCCGCATTAAAAAAGGAAATACCTGAGGTGAAAGATTTTGTGCGGATGCAAAGCATGGACTTATGTGAGGTGACCAACCCACCTCATACCGCTATCCGTACAGATCGGGTATATGCAGCAGATCCTTCTGTTTTTTCCATCTTCAACTATGAATTTATCCAGGGCGATCCTGCCAAGGCATTAAAAGGCGCCATGGAAGTCATATTAACGCAAAGCACTGCCAGAAAGCTCTTCGGGAACGCAGACCCAATAGGCAAACCGCTTAGCATCAAAGGAAAGACCGTGACCGTAACCGGCATTATCAAAGACCTGCCCTCCAACACGCACCTGAAAATTGACATGCTGCCGCCATTCTCTTATGTGCAGGCCCTTGGCTTTAACCTCGATTCCTGGCAGGGCAATAACAATTACACCTACCTGGAAATGGCGCCCCATACTGACCTGGCAGCCTTTAACAGAAAACTGAAAACCTTTACGCAGAACAGGCTGAAGGATAAGGTATATACAGCAGAGCCGATCAAACAGATCCACCTGCATTCCAAAAAGACCTTTGAACCGGAGGTGAATGGAGACGCCAGGACTGTACAATTCGTGCTCATCGTCGCTTTCCTGATCCTGCTCATCGGCACCGTCAATTATGTGAACCTTACCACTGCCAGATCCGCCGAACGCTTAAAAGAAGCCAGTATTAAGAAGATCCTGGGCGCTTCCAGGTATACGTTGATAAGGCAGTTCTTTACAGAATCCATCATCATTAATGCGCTTGCATGCATGCTGGCCTTGCTGATCATACAACTGGCCCTGCCTTTTTATACGAGGCTGACAGGTTTGCCCGCCAATACCCATATTTTTAGCACCGCCTATTTCTGGAAGAGCTGTGCGCTGCTGTTCATCCTGAACGGTCTGTTATCGGGCCTGTATCCCTCTTTCGCGCTGTCATCTGCAAAGGCTGTCAGTGCGCTTAACCGCAGTTTCACCAATGCGCTAAAAGGTGGTGCGTTAAGAAAAACGCTTGTAATAGGGCAGTTTACCATTGCGTGTGTTGTACTGGTTACTTCCATTATTGTACAAAAACAACTGTACTTCCTGCGCAACCAGGAACTGGGCATGAACCTGGATGGTATACTGGCTATCAGAGGCGCCGATCTCAATAGCGATAGCACCGGTACCTTGTTATTTAAAAATGAGCTGCTGCAGCTACCAGGTGTAAAAAAAGTCTCGCTGGCCGGCGCAATCCCAGGATTACCGCTGAGCAGTCTTTCTACTACCAGCGGTGTAAACATAGCAGGTCAACAGCAAACGTCCAGTTATAATTACTATGTTTATCCCATTGATGCAGATTTCATTGCTGCCATGAACATGAAGATGGCAGCCGGTAATAATTTCATTGCAGGCACGCCTAATAAAAACAGGGTGATCATCAACGAAGAGGCAAGCCGGAAATTAGGATTTCATTCCGCGGAAGAAGCGGTAGGCCGTAAGATCTTCTTTTATGGCGAACAATTCGAAGTAACAGGTGTTGTAAAGGACTATCATCAGCGCTCATTGAAAGAATCCCTGTTGCCTGTCATCCATTATTTTTACGAAGGCAATACCAACCTCTTTGTAATTAAAGCAGACACCCGCCGGATCAGCGGTATAATTACTGCCGCCGAAAAGAAGTGGAAGACCTATTTCAATGCGCACCCCTTTGAGTATACCTTCGCCGATGATCAGTTCAACCAGCAGTACCAGTCAGATACCCGATTTGGTGAAATTGTAAATATCTTTTCCCTTTTCACCATCTTCATCACCTGCCTGGGTTTGCTGGGTCTTACTTCTTACAGCGTGACCAGGCGCACCAAGGAAATCGGGATCCGCAAAGTGCTGGGCGCGAGTGCTGCGGGCATTATTCACCTGCTTACAAAAGACTTCATCCGTTTGGTAATAGCAGCCATCATCATAGCTACTCCGCTTGCCTGGCTGGCTATGCAGCAATGGCTGGAGGGCTTTGCCTATCGCATTGATATTCCCTGGTGGGCTTTTGTGGTAACGGGATTAATGATGGCGATAGTAGCGGTGCTAACAGTGGGATTGCAGTCATTGAGAACAGCACTGACCAACCCGGTAAAAAGTTTGGGAAGGGAATAACATCTTATAAAAAAGGCCATCCCGAAAAACAGAAGATGGCTTTTTTAATATTGATCTATCTATTAATATTCAAATTGTCTGGTAAGTGTTTTGCCTCCCGGTGTGCTGACTACTGCTTTCGTCATCTGCTTCTTGTCGTTATAAGTATAGGTAAATGTTCTGGTTACAGGGTCATCTCCAGAAGGAATCCAGGTCTCACTTGTAATCAAGTTCTTATTGAAGACCATTTCAATTCCTGCAACTTCTTCCGCTCCAAGAAAATTCATCCAATTAAATAAACAGATCGGCTGAAAAATGTTAGGCTCATTATTATAGGTATACTTTACTTCACCCCGGAACGCGTTGGTGGAGCCATATTCCTTCGCACTGGTGATATTACCATTCGTTACTTCATAAGTAGTATAATCAATTAACGTAAACTGCGGATTCCCCATACCAGCAGTATAATAGCTCTGTTTTGAGACAACACCCCCGGTATATTCAAAAGTATACCTGGTTTTATAGCCCCCACCGCTGGATTCGAAATCAGCCTGTATCAGCTGGTTGCTTGCATTATAGGTGAAGGAATTTGTACCCTGAATATGTAGTCCTCTGGCTACAACGGCACTAACAAGACCTGCCGTATTAAAGCTGGCTTCAAGGGTATCCAAGTCGGAAACGTTAACGATGCTTTTGATACGCTTGTCTGCATCATAGTTGAAAACAAAAACAGTATCATCTCCAGGTATAAGTCCCTGGGTCATTTTTGTAATAAGCGTTCCTGGTTGTTCTTCATCAGGGTCAGCAGGGATTTCGTTTTTGCTGCAGGAGAGAATAGTCAGGGATGCAATCATTAAGATTGCATAAGAAAATTTCATTTTCATATAGGTACTCTTGGTTAATACATGCAAAAATATCTCATTTATAGCATGAAATCATTGCCCATTCCGCATTTCGGTATTTTTACAACGATAGTGTTATTAACTGAGAAAAATAAAGGGCACTAAAAAAGCCGTCTCAAATATGATCTTTAAGACGGCTCCCTGTATTATTTTAGATTCATTTAATTGAGAAACACCTGGTATTGCACCAGGAAACTCCCCTTCCTGTCAACTGCCTCTGCCAGCAGATTACCCGGCATTACCTGGTAGATAGGCCTGCTCTGATAGGCAAACGTCAGTTTAGACGTATGCCCTTTCAGCAGCCAGTTGACACCCGTATCCCAGAAAGCCATGTTATCCTGCAGGCGGTCGTAGTGTGCATACTGCAGGCTCGCATAAGGCATCAAGGTGGTCTTCCCGATCAGCTCATTCTTAAATTTATAACCTACCTGGCCATACAGCAGGTTGCCTGTTCCAAAAGAAGGATAACCGTTACCGCTGCCATTCAGTATATCCGTCCGGGTAGTACCGTTTCCGGGGTTCATCGTGGCCTGGTTACGGATAAAGCCATTACCATAGTTAAAATTGATGTAAGCAGCATAGGCGCTGATCGCGGATCCTGTTGCTGCATTCAGCGGCGCATCATAGTATGCGTCTACTGCGAAATGCTGCATGGCTTGTTCAACCGTATCATTGTTATGCCCGGTCCGCCACATGGCATCCGGCTGGTATTGAAAGCCGGCGCCTATGTTGAACACCTTTTTAGTGCCCAGGTAAGTACCCGTCATATAGGGAGTGGTATTGGCCTCTTCATCCAGGAATTGCCACTGGAAATATCCCTGCCATTGCATTTTAGGCGGCTTGGGAGAGAAAGTGGCATTGCTGCCGATAGTAGGCGTATAACCGGCTGATTTAGTGATAGACATGGGGCTGCTCATTACCACCCGGTAATCCAGCTTACCGAATTTGCCTTTTGCATACAGGCTCAGTTTGCGCAGGAACTGATCGGTTGCGTCGTTGGTGGTTTGTTCGAACAGGGGTGCATCAATACCCATGATAGAGCCTACAGAGGGCGCTGCATAGCGCACCAGGCCGTTCCAGGCAGTGAGGCCGGCGCCGAGAGACAAGTGTTTTCTTACTACCTCATATTCGCCGGTGATATCATGTATAAAGAAACCGGCTTTCCGGTCTGCAGAATAGTTGAAATTATTCATCCCCACCTGGGCGTAAATAAACACCCGGTCAGCGATCTGGCCAAAGGCCTGCATCCTGGCACGGCGGATACCGATATCCGTAAAGTTATCCTTTGCAAATCCGTTAATGGTGGTGCCGGGGTTCATATCCGTGTTCCTGATCCATACCTGCGATGTCAGGGTAAGCTTGAAATAGTTGCTGCCATCTTCGTTCAGCCACAATTTGCCGTCTTTGAAGGTCTGGGCCTGAGCGCCCATAGCCGTTAGCGATACCAATAACGCTGCAGTACTTTTCTTTAGAAACTTGATCATTTCCATTGGGTGAATATGGTTTTATGTTTACCGCTGATTGCTTAATGGCAGTAAAAATAGTAAAAACTACCGCTTTAAAAACAGGAAGAGGCTGCCCTGATGCAGGACAGCCTCTTTATACCATTGTGAAGTGTATGCGTTTTATTGATCCCACCACATCTTGTCTGTCAGCTTTGCGCTCTGCTGCGGACGGGGATTAGCGATGATCTCATTCTGCGGATACAGTAAGCGCCGCGGAATATCAGATAAAGCATTAGGTACTTTGGTCATGGCAGGATAACCTGTTCTTCTCCAGTCTACCCAGTTTTCTATGTTCATGAAATTGGCCACTTTCTTTTCCGTCATGATCAGTCTTAATGCATCTCCGGAGCTGAGTGTTCCTCTTGCAGCGATATAAGTATCTGCTGCAGCAGTGGTCACGCCCAGCTTTGCCATATGTGCGCGTATGGCCTGCTGGTAAATGGGCTGGGCCGCGGCTGCGCCGGATTTGATAAAGGTGGCTTCTGCTTTCAGGAACAATGCTTCGAGATAGGTTACGATGTAGTTATTAGCAGCTGCACCCTGGTAAAAGTCTGTAGGGATGGAGTAAGCCGCCAGGCTGCCAATATCCACGAGGCCTATCTGTCGGCCGGTGTACAGTCCGGTCTCCTTAGCCGGCTTCACCATTTTAGGCAGACGGGGGTCATTATGCGCTTTCAGGGAATCTACTATGCCGGATGCCAGTATCAGGGTAGAACTTGGCAGAAAAGTGCCATACCATACGTTCTCCTGTCCGGCAACGCCAGCGTATGGAAATTTCAGGTCATCATCATCTGCTTCCATACCCTTTTCCAGTGCTGCCAGGGCCAGGTCGGCCTGTGTGGTGGCGTTATAGCCCGGCGCTTTGCTAAGGTGCATGTAATAACGGGCTTTCAGCGTATAAGCCAGCTTTTGCCATTTACTCATGTCACCGCCGTAAAAATAATCGTCTCCTGCGGGCGTTTTCACCCCCTGCTCGGCAATATTTGCAATAGCGCTGTCCAGCAGCAGCTGAATGCCTTTATAAATATCCTCCTGCTTATCATATTCGGGAGTGTATTGCTGCTCACCGGCTAAGGCCTGGGAGAAGGGAATATCGCCCCACATATCCGTACCGGTGCCCCAGGTATAGGCGGCCAGGATCTTCGCAATGGCGCGGTAGTTAGGATTGCCGTTCGCCTTTGCTGCAGCATCCAGCTTTTCCATATTAGTGAGACAGGTGGTATACAACACATTCCAATCCACATCAATATCCGTATGCAGCTGGAAATAAGTGCCTGCATTGGGCACGGGCTGGTTCAATGCGATGGTCTGCAGGTACTCCTGTATAATGATAGCGGCATTGCCTCCATATAAACCATGCGAGATCGCTACTTCAATAGGAGGCAGTAAGGCAGATTCCTGTACTGATTCCGGTCTGTTGGGATCTTTGTTCACATCCAGGAACTTCTTACAACTGCTGGCTGCAAACACACATCCTGCTACTGCTATGATCGATAATGTCTTTTTCATCCGTTAATGTTTTTTGCACCAGCTTAAAAACTGGCTTTCAGTGAAAAGTTGATGGAACGAGAAGTCGGTGTGGAGAAAGAGAAAATACCCTGCGATGCGTTATTGGAACCGAAGGGGCTCGTTTCCGGATCTCCACCGGTAAAGTGCGGACTGTAGATCCACAGGTTACGCCCGGTTACTGCAAAGGAGGCCGACTTCAGGAAACTTTTCGGGAACAGTGTTCTGCCGAAATCATAGTTGAAGGTAACCGTACGCAGCTTGATGTAAGTACCGTCCTGTATCACTGCTTCTGTAATGCCGCTTAACCTGCGCCAGTAATCCATGCCAGTAACAGAGATGGTATTAGGCTTATTATCTACCACACTGATACCGTCTACTACCCTGTCTGCCCTGTCTTCAGTTATCTTTGGCGTTCCATAAAAATAGCCATATCCGTCCACGTTATTCTGTATATCGCCGCCTTTCTTCATGTCGAACAGGAAGCTCAGGCTAAATTGTTTATACCGCAGCGTATTGGTCAAACCAGCCGTCCAGTCGGGCGTAATGTTACCGATATTATTGACGCTTCCATCAGAGAAAGGTAATCCTGTTTCGTCTATCATCAGCTTACCCTGCTCATTCCTTTTAAAGGAGCTGCCCATGATCACGCCATAGGGCTGTCCCACCACGATAGTGGTAAAGCCGTTGGCCAGCTGGTCCATATTGTTGTATATATACAGCACTTTATTATTGATCTTGGTAAAGTTGAAACTGAAGTCCCAGCTAAAGTCCTTGCCTACAACCGGCTTTGCGTTCAACAATAATTCCACGCCCTTGTTAGACATGCGTGCTGAGTTCACCGTAGTACCGGTATAACCGGTAGAATATGCAACAGCAACACCGGGAATAAGGCCATTCTTTGTCTTCTTGTCGAAATAAGAAGCTTCCAGGCCAATGCGGTTATTGAACAGGTTTGTTTCCAGTCCTACTTCAAACTCGTTCAGCTGCTCGTTACGCAGATAGGGGTTGCCCAATGTCGGGGATAACAGATACCCGGACTGTCCCTGGAAAGGGAAAGTGATGGGCCCCATCCCTGGCAAACCATCGGGTTTTTGATAAGGAGTGTTCAGTGAATAAGGCCCTACGTTGTCATTACCTACAATTGCATAAGACACCCTTACTTTACCAAAGTTGATGATATTGGAAAGTTCCGGCGACAAGAGCTCTGAAAAGATAAAGCCACCAGCCACAGAACCATAAGGATAGAAGGCATTATTCTGCGCCAGTACTGAGGTACCGTCATAGCGGCCAGTCAGGGAAAGCACCAGCATCCGCTTATAGTCAATATTGGATTGTGCATAGAATCCTACCTTTCTAAAGCGGTACTCGTTATCGGAGTAGGCGATATTGGAAGCCTGGCCGATGTTCCCAAAGTTTTCCACGCTCAGGCCTGTACCTGTAGCCCTGGTGATCTGCTGGTATGAGGAGAATACGTTATTACCCAATAACAAGCTCACGTTGAAGTCGCCGAATGTCTTATTGGCATTGATGATGAAATCATGATTGAACTGCCTGAACGTGATGTTCTGCTCAATGATCTTACCCAGAGGATTGGAATTGGACCCGATCCCTTCCAGGTATTTATCCTGCTCCGTGTAAAGGTCAGCCCCTGCACGTTCTGTGAAGGTCAGCCAGCTGAAAGGGCTGTAGTTCAGGGTAATCACTGGTATGAACCTGTTCACCCTGGCCTTGTTGGTAATATTATCCAGGGCCCAGTAAGGGTTGTTCCTGGAATACCGGTATACCCGTTGTGTGCCGTCTGGGTTCAGCTCAGGTTTCGGGTTCCAGGAGATAGGCGCTGTATAGACCGTCCAGATAGGGCTTTCCAGCGTGTAACCTTCCGGCGCTCTGTCATTGGTAGAGCTGGAATAGTTCAGCTGGAAAGTGCTGTTCAGGTTACTTAGTATTTTGGTATTGTATTTTGCGAAGAGGGCATGCCGTTTATAGTCTGTTTCCGGCACGGTACCCTGCTGGTTGATATAAGAGTAAGACATCAGGTAGTCAGAGTTACCATTGCCGCCTGATACGTTTACCGCGCTGGTAGAAGTGTGGCCTGTTCTGAAGAAATCCTTCAGCTGGTTATATTTTTTTGCACGTTGTCCGTTAATCATCAGCGTATCCATCAGCGGGCCCCAGGAGCTGCTGGTTTTCTGATCATCGCCGTTATAATAGTTACCTCTTTCCCCTTGTGCATATTTATCCTGTATTTCAGGGAACCAGGGCTTTTCAAAGGAATAGTCCTGTGAAAAGCTCACCGTGGGCTTCCTGTCTGCATTGGACATACCGCTTTTAGTAGTGATCATCAACACGCCCCTGGCGCCTGCAGAACCGTATAATGCAGTGGCGGCAGCACCTTTCAGTACGCTGATGTTCTCGATGATAGCCGGGTCAATATCTGCCAGCCTGTTGGTGCCAGGCCCCATGGTAAGGTTACCAGTTTCGTCATTATTGATCTGCACACCATCTATTACGATCAGTGGCTGATTCTCTCCAAAGAAAGAAGTGGCGCCCCTGATCACGATCCTGGAAGCGCTGCCCGGCGTACCGGAAGCACTGGTGATCTGTACACCGGGCACCTTGCCGGATAATGCATTCACAATATTAGGCTCCTTGGCGGCAGCCAGCGTAGCGCCTTTTACCTCCTGCGCACTGTAGGTCAGTACGCGTTTGTCGCGCTTCACGCCGAGGGCGGTTACCACCACTTCGTTAAGCTCTTTCTTGTTCTCAGAAAGTGTAATAGTGACAGACGACTGGTTGCTAACCGTCACCTCTGCCGGATCAAAACCAATAGCGGTGGCCACCAGCACGGCAGTTCCCTCATACGCGAGCTCAAATGATCCATCGGCGCCGGCTGTAGTGCCTTTACCACTGTTCTTGATCTTGATGGTAGCCCCGATAACAGGATTCCCGCTCTTGTCTGTTACTTTCCCCTTTAATGTAACAGACTGGGCATAGGCGTCAATACCCACACAGCATAATATTGCTATGCACCATAGCAAATACGGCTTAAGACTCATGACGATTTAGATTTTAGTTTGGTTATTCGTTTTTCATTGTTCGGGATGTACCGCTCCGCGCCGTAGTAAAGACATACAGCAGTAAAGCACTTTCAATGGATCAGCACTCCATTCCAAAAAAGAATGATGAGATAAATTCCCCTCCCCCAGCTAAAAGACTTATAAGGAACGGGATAAAATTATCTATTGCTACAACAAAATACTTCAATGATCTTGGCTTATACTGCCCATATCTTAACCTGTTTGCCAACTATTGGTTAAAATAAGGCAAAATATTGGTAAAGTGTCCTGGTGCTGGCATCATTTTTCGGGCTATCAGTAAATTTATAGCAGGCTATAACTCAGGTTATTTTACTGTTATTTATATACCCCTGATCTTTGCAGATCAAATAATACGGACTCCATATAACATAAAAACAATTTTCAAATGGATCTACAATTAAAAGGGAAGACCGCTTTCGTAAGCGGCTCCACACAAGGAATAGGATTTGCCATCGCCCGTCAGCTGCTGCAAGAGGGCGCCAGTGTGATCATTAACGGCAGAACAACAGAAAAGGTGAACCAGACAGCAGAGAAGCTCTCCCAGCAGGTACCCGGCAGCAGCGTAATGGGCATTGCAGCCGACTTCTCAAAGGCAAATGAGGTACAGCACCTGATAGAACAGCTGCCTGGGGTAGACATACTGGTCAACAACGCCGGGATCTTTGAGCCCAAACATTTCCTCGAGATCACAGACGAAGAATGGACGCGCTTCTTTGAAGTGAATGTATTAAGCGGCGTACGGCTCTCCCGTCACGTGCTACCCGCTATGCTGAAAAAGAACTGGGGAAGGATCATCTTTATCTCCAGCGAATCCGCCATCAATATCCCCGAGGAAATGATCCACTACGGCACTACGAAGACCGCCCAGCTGTCTGTAAGCCGCGGCATAGCAGAGCTGACCCGGAACACCGGCGTAACGGTCAACACCATTCTCCCCGGCCCTACCCGCTCTGAAGGCGTGGAAGAATTCATCAAACAGGTGGCCGTAACAAAGCAGATCACCCCCCAACAGGCGGAAGTGGAGTTCTTCCAGACCATGCGCCCTTCTTCCATCATACAGCGCTTTGCAGATGTGACGGAAATAGCCAACCTCGTTACCTATATCGCCAGTCCGCTATCCTCCGCCACCAACGGCGCTTCACTGCGGGCAGACGGCGGCGTATTAAAAACGATCTTCTAAAAGCATATAGATGAAAACAGGAAAAATATTTGTTACCGGCGCCACCGGCTATATAGGCGGATCTGTAGCAGTGCAGCTGCTGAAAAATGGCTATACGATTACCGGACTGGCAAGAAAAGAAGCCGATTTGCCCCGGCTGGAAGCCCTGGGAATAACACCCATATTGGGGGATATCAACGCGGTAAAGGTCATCACCGAACAGGCCCAGGCAGCAGACGCCATTATCAACGCAGCCAGCGCCGACAACCCTTTTGTGGTAAGCACTATACTGGACGCCATTGCAGGTAGCGGCAAAACGCTGATCCATACCTCCGGCTCCAGTATCGCCGGCGATAAAGCAGCAGGAGCGCACGGGCCGCGGATCCGCTATGAAGAGATCCCTGAGGAGCCCCGGCTGGAAAAAGCGGCACGGGTGGCGATTGACAGCACAGTGATAAAGGCCGCCGAAAAGAATATACGCAGTATAGTGATATGCCCTGCCATGATCTATGGCGCCGGGCTGGGGCTGCATAAAGACAGCATACAGGTACCGCTGCTTGCCCAAACAGCACGCCAGTACAACGCAGGCGTATTTGTTGGTGTGGGCGCCAATGTATGGTCCAACGTGCATATTGAAGACCTTGCACAGCTGTACCTGCTGGCCCTGCAAAAGGCGCCCGCAGGAGCCTTTTATTTCGCGGAGAATGGCGAAGCTGCATTGTTCGATATTGTTAGCGCCATTAGCCGCCAATTGGGCTATGACGGCAAAACACAAGGGCTGTCAATAGACGAGGCCATCGCCTTGTGGGGAGCAGAAGCTGCTCATTTCGGGCTGGGCTCCAACAGCTATGTGAGCGCGGCCAAAGCCAGGCAGGAACTCGGCTGGCAACCGAATGCAAGAGATATTCTCAAACATATTAGTTAACCGTGTATTAACTACTCACACTAGTAGAAAACCCTATTATTGTATTATCATCAAGCGATTTCACACCTGAGGAGGTGTTTGTTTTTGGGTTTTCATAACGTGATTATTAAGATAGCGACCGCCTGTTCAGGCGGTTTCTTTGTTTTATTTGAACCCCTTCCATGGCTCGTTTGTTAGTGTATCTGTATACCTTAAAATACACTTAAAAACGCCTTAAAAATGGTTTTAGCAGCCCCTTGCTACCATTAACTTTTTCAATTTTGTTGTCGATATCAAACGAGGATAAAAAATTAGCATGAACCAGAAGATTGTTATTGCTGTGGTGATCCTGCTGCTTACCAGTAGCGGGCAGGCCCTTGCCCAAACAGTGTATACACTGTCCTCCGCTATAGATACGGCCCGGCAAAGCAGTCCCGTACTAAAGGCACAATACATGAACATCGGCATGGCCAAAGCCGATGAGATCACCGCAAAGCTCCGGCCTAATCCCAATCTGAACAATCAGACCCTGCAACTTGCGGACGCAGGCCATTTCCCGGCCAACACAAAATGGAGCGACAACGTAAACCGCCAGGTATGGTGGCAGCTCACCAAGCCAATACAATGGCCTGCACAGCGCAAATACAAAATTGCATCGGCCACACAGAATATAGCAGTGGCCAATAACACCTACCAGGAAAACGTTCGCAACCTCTCCTTCAGCGTTGGCAACAGCTGGGTAAACACCTGGGTGCTGAAAAAGAAGCTCAGCCTCCTGCAGGAAAGCAAAGCCAACCTGGACACACTGGTAAAGATCAATGAACTGCGGTATAAGAACCAGGTCATTACACAAACAGACCTCGTACGTACACAGGTGCTGCTGCAACAATACAACCTGCAGCTGACCTCTTTCTTCCAGGATTACAACAATGAGCTGCAAACACTGAAACTGCTCACTGGTACCAGTGACAGCGTAGATATCGATACCAGCAGCCAGGTAGAAAGCCTGCTACCCACCACAACACTGGACAGCCTGATCAACCAGAGCCGCGAGAACCGCTCAGATGTAATGCTCGTAAAAAGCAGCATTGAACAGAGCAGCAGCAATATAAAGTATCAGAAGTCCCTCTCCTGGCCGCAGCCGGAACTGGGGGTTATCTATAACCCTCAGAATTCCGTGCCCTATGTAGGCTTCTTCGGCACGATCAGTGTTCCCATCTTTGACCGCAATCAGGGACAGATCAAAAAGGCGGAGATCCAGAAAGCGCAGGCAGAACAGGAACTGCAGGCTACCCAGCTGCAGGTGCAGACAGATGTAGGCACCGCCTACCGGACCTACGAAGTGCAGAAACGGAATATACAGCAGTACCAGGGCATCCTGCTGCAATCACAACAGATCCTGGATAACGTAAAATATGCCTACCTCCGCGGAGGCACTACGATCATCGATTTCCTGGATGCACAGCGTAACTGGTACGATACCCGTCTGCTGTATTATGATGCACTGCAATCTTATTATCAAAGCTACCTGCAACTACTATTTGTCACCGGCCTTATTAATCAACTGTAAACAATGAAGAGGACCACTACATATCTTTTAGCCGCGAGCCTGCTCTTCACCGCATGCTCCCGAAAAAAGAAAGAAACACCAGCCGCTGCTGTCGACCCGGTGCCTGCCATCACAGAAGACGGCCGCCGTATCGCATTCCCCGACACTGCCATGGCATCTTTCTTCCGCACAGAAGCTGCAGGAGACTCCGCACTCGCAGGCGAACTACATGCGCCCGCCAGTGTGGCCGCCACCATACTACCCTCACAGGAAGGCGCGCAGCACATCATACTGTTTAATAATCCCGACCTGGAAAGCAGCTATTCACAACTCATCCAGCACCAGGTGAATATCGCACACATACAGGACATCAATATCAAACAAAAGAAAATAGAACTGGAACGCACACAGGATCTCTACAACCATGGCGCCGCCACCGGTAAAGACCTGCTGGATGCACAGGCAGCGCTCTCCATGGAACAGACCAACCTGGCCAATGAAAGAGCTGCTATCATTGAGCACGAAGCCAAACTGAAAGCAGGAGGTTTTGAGCCGGCCGCTTTACGTGCAGCCGCAGCCGGTACAGTGTATGTCATCTGCGATATTCCGGAAACACAGATCAGCAATGTGAAAGAAGGCAATACCTGTACCGTGCTGCTGCCTTCCTTCCCGGACATGCCAATGACTGGCAAAATAGAGAACATCGCAGATGTGATAGACAATACCACCCGCATGGTGAAGCTGCGCATCCGCATCACGAACCCGGGCAGCCAGGTAAAGGCAGGCATGTTTGCCACCGTGTCCTTCCCTGTTAAAGCAGTTTCACAGGGCAGCAATATCAGTATCAGCAAAGCAGCGCTCATCACCGCTCAGGGACGCAGCTATGTTTTTGTAAAGACAAACCCTACCACCTTTGAAAGGAAAGAAGTGAGCACCGGGCAACAGATCAACGAACGGGTACTTATATACAAAGGCCTCTCGCAAAATGAACAGGTGGTAGTGAATGGCGTCATGCAATTAAAAGGTCTCAGTTTCGGATATTAAAATTCAAAGCAATGCTTCAAGCCCAGATCTACATTGACAAAGATGAAGTATTCGGCTCACACCCTCTCTATGAATACATCATGGGGTTCCTGCTCCGCCATAAGATAGCAGGCGCCACCGCCTTCAGGGGCCATATCGGTTTCGGTGTACATCACCACCTGAAAAGGCCTGATAACTGGTTCAGCTTTGATGAACCGCCTATGCTGATCACCTTCATTGATGAAGAAGAGAAAGTAAGGAATGTGCTGAAAGCACTACGCAGGGAAGTGAGCAGCGGGTTTATAGTAGTAAACCAAGTAGAAAAAATTTAAATGATCAGGAACTTATTAATATTCTCGCTGAAGAACCGCTGGGCGGTTATACTGATGGGTATAGCCCTGATGGGCATCGGCTACTGGTGTTTCACCATGCTGAAGATAGAAGCCTACCCGGATATTGCGGATACCAACGTGATCATCGTTGCCCAGTACCCCGGCCGCGCTGCCGAAGAAGTGGAACAGCAGGTAACCATCCCCATCGAAAGGGCTTTGCAGAACACGCCTAATGTGCTGGACCGCAGAAGCCGCACCATCTTCGGTTTAAGCGTGGTACAGCTGACCTTCAAGGATGGCACCGACGATTATTTTGCCCGCCAGCAGGTGAACGAACGCCTGACCACCGCAGAACTGCCAGACGGTGTATCACCAGAGCTGGCGCCGCTTACCACGGCCGTGGGCGAGATCCTGCGCTACGTAGTAGAAGCTCCTCCGTCCTACACTCCTACCGACATCAGGGACCTGCAGGACTGGGTGATCAAACCCTACCTGCTGCAGGTACCAGGCATTGCTGATATTACCACTTTTGGCGGCCCGCTGAAAGAGTACCACATACTTACCTCGCCCGACAAGCTGCGTAAATACGGCATCTCCATGCAGGATGTAGTAGACGCCGTACAAAAGAATAACCAGAACACCGGCGGTAATATCATCGCCCGCGGCGAACAGGGTTTTGCCGTACGCGGATTAGGCGCTGTAAAATCGGAAAGGGATATAGAGAACATCGTGCTCACAGAAGCCAATGGCATGGCGGTATTCCTGCGCGACGTGGCCACCGTTGAAATAGCGCCGCCGCCACCCAGCGGTGTAATGGGCTATACCATCAAAAGCGCAGGCGTGAACTCCAGCAACGGGGTAGAAGGTATCATACTCTTACGCCGCTATGAAAATCCCAGCGAAGTACTAAAACTGCTGAAGCAGCGGATGGCCGACCTGGAAAACGATGAGCTGCCCAAAGGCGTGAAACTGCGCACTTTATATGACCGCAGCTTTTTGATAGATCACTCGCTGGAAACCGTGGGCAGAACACTCTTTGAAGGGGTCTCCATCGTGATCATCATCCTGGTGTTCTTTTTGGGCAGCCTGCGCAGCGCACTGGTAGTAGCACTCACCATTCCTTTCTCGCTGCTCTTTGCTTTTATACTAATGCGCCTCACGGGTATCCCGGCCAACCTGCTTTCTTTGGGCGCGATCGATTTCGGTATTATCGTAGACGGCGCCTGCGTAATGGCGGAACACCTGATACGAACGTACCGCACAGCGCCGCCCGAAGAGAAGAAGCGGGGCATCATTGCCCTTACCCTGCTCTCGGCACAGGAAGTAGGCCGCGAGATCTTCTTCTCCGTAACCATCATCATCCTGGCTTACATGCCTATCCTGCTGATGACACGTGTGGAAGGCAAGCTGTTCTCTCCGATGGCATTAACACTGGCATTTGCGGTAATAGGCTCTATGCTGGCAGCCCTGACGCTGATCCCCGTGCTCATCTCCTTCGCCTACAGAAAAGCTTTCAGCGGTGAAGGGAAGCCGCTGAAAGAACATCGCAACGTAGTGCTTGATTTCTTTGAGCGCGGCTACAGCAATGTGCTGCGCCGTGTGCTGAAACGGCCTAAAGCTACTGTAATAGGCGGCTTTATCGTGGTGCTGCTGCTGATACTGGTGGGCAGCCGTTTAGGTACGGAATTCCTGCCGGAGCTGGACGAAGGCTCTATCTTCCTCCGTGGCAATTTCCCCGCAGGCATCACCATCCAGGAGAATGCAAAGTATGCACCTAAGATCAGGGAGATCATCAGCAAATACCCGCAGATAGATTTTGTGATCACACAAACTGGCCGTAATGATGATGGTACAGACCCTTTCCCCGCCAACCGTAACGAAATACTGGTAGGACTGAAGGAATATAAATTGTGGAGCGATACCATCTCCAAGAAAACACTGGTGACCAACATACGGCGAGACCTGGAAAAAGCCATGCCGGCGGTACACTTCTCCTCCGGCCAGCCGATCATCGACCAGGTAATGGAAATAGTGACCGGCAGCGCGGCCGATCTGGCCATCTCCATTGTAGGCGATGACCTGACCATGATGCGGGGCAAGGCAGATACCATTGCCAATATCGTTCAACACATGCAGGGCTCCGAATCAGTGAACATTGAACAGGAAGGTCCGCAGGAACAGATCGCTATTAATATCAACCGGGAAAATGCCGCCCGCTTCGGCATCAATGTAGCCGATATACAGAACATGATCGAAGCCGCCATCGGCGGTAAGGCCATCAGCACCCTGTATGACGGCACCAAACGCTACGACATCGTGATACGGTACCTGCCTGAGGATCGCAGCAACATTGAAGCCATTCAACATCTGCAGGTGACGGCAGCCAGCGGTGCGCTGGTGCCCATGAACCAGCTGGCGGATATACAGTATGTACAGGGACAAACCAACATTTACCGTTACAACAACAAACGCATGATCACCGTGCGTACCAATATACGCGGGCGCGATCAGGGCGGCTTTGTAAATGAGATCAACAGCAAGATCAACGCACAGCTGCACGTACCTAAGGGCTATGCTATCATATACGGCGGACAGTATGAGAACCTGGAAAGGGCCAGCAAGCAGCTTTCCTTTACCATCCCGCTCACCATTGTAATGGTGTTCCTGGTATTGTTCATGTTGTTCCGCAATATGCCGCATACCATTGTTACCATCAGCTGTATCTTCTTTGCCATGGCAGGCGGTATCACCGCCCTTTTCATCAGGGGATACCATTTTAACGTATCGGCAGGAGTAGGCTTCGTGAGTATCTTCGGCATCTCTGTAATGGCCGGCGTGCTGCTGGTCTCAGCCATCACCCGATTAAAGTTCAACAGTGATCATGATCTGCAGCAGAGTGTATACCTGGCATCCAAAGAACAGCTCAGGGCCATTCTCTCTATTCTTATAGTGGCTATTGCAGGCCTGATCCCGGCGGCTACCTCCTCGGGGATCGGTTCTGACGTGCAGCGTCCCCTGGCTACCGTTATCATCGGCGGTCTTACCAGCACGCTGCTGTTTGCACCACTTATTATTCCGCCTTTATACTGGTGGGTGGAAAAAAACCGGGTAGGAAAGAAAAAAACAGAAGAAACGGTTGAGGAATAATGCGATTACATTAAACGTCAAATACATTATAAATAAACCTTCTTTGTTAATGTCCGGGAAAACCCCGGACATTTTCTTTGTTTATAACACAAAAGTGCTATCTTCAACGTTCACGCTATACTTTTACGCTCTAACCTCATTTTCATGAAAAGAGCCGCCCTTATTGCCCTCGTGGTTGGTGCGCTGGTTGCCTTACTTTCCTATGCCGCAGGTGAAGCAGGTATTCTTGGTGTTAAAGCATATTTCCAGATTGGAATTACCGGTGTTGGATTAATGATCCTGGCTGCCGGGTATTTTTTGATCTCCTTCCTGGTAGAATGGGCCAGGGAAACAGATTTCTTCAGAAGGATCCTATGAGGGCAGCTGCACAGTATTGAACCAGTAAGAATAGATCATACCGGCGAATTGTATCAGGTCAGCAAAATTAGTGGGTTTGATCATATAGCTGTTTACTCCCAGCTCGTAGCATTTGGCAATATCTTTTGTAGCGGTAGAGGTAGTAAGAATAACAATCGGCAATGATTTCAGCGTAGCATCTTCCTTGATAGCCCGCAAGGCTTCCCGCCCGTCTTTCTTAGGCATGTTAAGGTCCAGTAAAATAAGGCTGGGAGAAGGATACTGTGCCTCCTCTTTATATTTTCCCTGACGGTGCAGGTACTGCATCAGTTCCTCTCCGTTTTCCACGAAAGATATTTCCACTTCTGCAGCGTTCTCCTCAAAGGCCACTTTTATCAGCTCCCGGTCATCCGCGTCATCATCTGCTATCAGGATACACTTCCTGCTTTGTTGGCCATTCCCGTTGATGATCATTTTTTTTTACAAGGTTTGAGCCTAAATTTACAACAATTGTTGGTTGCTCAGTACGCTTTCCGGCCACTCGACAGAAAATTGAAAATAATTTTTCAGGCAGGTACAGATCATTGTTTCCGTAACCTCGCCAGTTCGGTAAACAGTTCTTTTTCCTTATCTGTAAGATGTTGAGGAATATGGACGGTTGCCGTCAGGTACAGGTCTCCGGGTTGGGAAGCATTGTTATAGTCCGGCATACCCATGCCTTTTAAACGGAATACCCTTCCGCTGTCTGTTTCCGCAGGAATGTTCATATTCAGCGGACCGCCCAGTCCCTGAACAGTTATTTTGCCTCCCATGATGGCGGTGTAAAGATCCACATCTACGTCGCCATATATATCCTTGCCTTTCAATTCAAATCCCGGGTGCGAAGCCAGTTTAATACTGATCAGCAGGTCGCCGTTCTCACCGCCCCTGCCAGGCGCACCTTTGCCTTTCAGGCGTATTACCTGACCCTCGTACAGGCCGGGATTCAGTTTAACGTTTAACTTGGAGCCATTCACCACTATCTGCCGGGTACCGCCCTTATAGGCGTCTTCCAGCGGCACTTCCATGCTGGCAGTAAGGTCTTGTCCGCGGCTGCTGCGGGCCCTTCCCTGGCGGCGTCCGCCACCACCTCCGAACTGCCCGAAAAGCTGTTCGAAGAAATCGGAGAAATGCCCGCCCTCATTACCAAAAATATCTTCCGGGTTACCCTGGTACGAATAGGTGTGCCCGCCGGAGCCCCATTGTCCCCAGTCAAAATCCTGGGCCTGGCCGCCATAACGTTCGTAGTTACGGTAGTTCTCTCCCAGCTGGTCATACTTCTTCCGCTTCTCCGGATCTCCCAGCACTTCATAAGCCTCACTGATCTCCTTGAACTTTTCCTCTGCCGCTTTGTCACCCTGGTTTTTATCAGGATGATACTTTACAGCCAGCTTACGGTAGGCCTTCTTGATGTCTGCCTCCGATGCGCTCTTCTCTACTCCCAATACTTTGTAATAGTCTTTGAAGTCCATATGCTGGGTGTATCAATAAGTATACCACCCCTGTTATTCTGTCACTTTTACCGAAAGGAAAACGGCGCCATTTTTCGGGCGCCGTTGGTTTTGTCTTGTGCTTTTATAATTGATTTACTTCACCAGTTTGTAAGCTATCTCAGGATAGCCGCGTTGTCCGCCGTCCTGGCCTATACCAGCGCTAATAAATTTCAGCTTGTAGTAATTACCTGCCGGATCTTTCACTACATAGAAACGGTCTGTTTTGATCCCTACGGTAGCACCGGAGGTTACTCTCCACTTGCTGCCAACAGCATCCCGCTGCGAGCTGTATACCAGCCTGGCATTATTCACATCAGCCAATGCGAAGCTGTCATAGCTGAAGCCGTCTGCTGTAGTAGCTTCTGCTGCCTGCACGCCCGCTTCGCGGTTGGTATATACAAAATCAGAATACAGGTAAGGAATGATGGCTGCGCCGCCACCTGCAAAGTAAACGCCGTATGACCACTGCATGTCCCATTCTGTTTTCTTTGGCTCTACGCTCGCAACCCTGGCAGACTCCACCGAGTAGAAGATAAAATTATAATCAGCGCTCTTGCTGATATCTGCTGTTTGTATCGTGGTAGCTCCCAGCTTCGCAAACTGCAGCCTGTAGCCGTTACCGTTCCTGCTCACCTTGATCTTGTACCAGGTAGCAGGGTCTGAAGCAGTTGCCGTTTCAGGTTTCAGCAGGTATACCTTGTTATCTGCATCGGTAGCAGATACGGCAGCGATCACGGTTTTGCTCAGGTCACCATATATATCATCCACCATCGCCATGGTGCCAAGTCCTTGTCCCAGCGCGAGGCTGATACCGGTGCTGTCGTTCAGGCCTACCTGGCTGATGTCTGTTTTATTCAGTGCCACAGCAGATGTGGAAGCAGTATAGTTCAGGATCACCCGGTAATCAGCGCCGGAGTAGAAACCCAGTGTCCAGCTGGTACGGGGCACTCCCGTTTGCTTGTCTGCGCTGAAATCAACATATACGGAATTAGGCGCGCCGGTACCGCCGCCGCCTTCCAGCTTCAGCTGTGATCCTTCAGAAGGCGGAATTACCGGTACGGTGTCGTCGTCATTACTACAGGCGCTGAACGCCGCTGCCAGGGTAAGGGATAAAAAAAGCCGGCGCATCTGTATCATGGCCTTCTTATATGATGTGTTTGTATACATGTGCTTATAGATATTTATTTGATCTTAACTTTTAGCCCAGCGAAAACTCAATCCTAAAAAGCAGGAACGGCCATACCACATCAATACAGGTCCGCCGGTGCTGTGGGCCTGCCCAACATCAGCAGAAGTATTGCGCAGGCGGTCTACATCAAAGAGATTCTTTACGCCACCGTTAACAGTGAGGTAGCGGTTGATCTTCTTAGTAGCCGTTACATCTGCGTAATGAAAGGCCGCTGTTTTCGCCAGCTGCACCATTGCTGCATTATTGACATTGGCCAGTTCGTAAGTAGGCCGCTGCCCGGTATACTTATAGCATACATTCAAAGTGGCGCCGATACGGCGGAAATGGTAAATGATATTGGCATTCAGTTCCGCGGTCCAGGTAAAAGTGGGCGTAGCATAGGTTTTATTGAACGCCGTATCATCGGAGAAACGATTGTACCTGCCGATATAAGCAATGCCGATACCTGCTTCCAGCGCCTTCCAGCTCAGCTGATGTTCCAGCATCCCGCCGGTGGTCCTGAACTTGTTCACATTGATATAAGTGCTGACAGCAGGATCTGCTGCATCATAACCAATATCTATCAGGTTGGTGAAATCGTTATAGAAACCCGACAGCGTCACAGTATACTGCCACACTTTTAAACCGGGTAGCTGCCAACTCAGTGAAGCATTCGTACTATGCGAATATTCTGCCCTGAGATTGGGATTGCCTTTAATGGAATGGCTGGCATCGAAGAAATAGAAATACAGCTCGCGTAGTGCAGGCGCACGGAACCCGCGCGCATACGATAAACGGAGATCAAAGTTCTGGCTGAGGATAAACTTTGTATTAATGGATGGAATGACAGGCGGTGCATCATACACCGAATTCTTACTAAACCGCGCTCCCGGACGGATGTTCACCCAGGACGCAGGTCTGATCTCTGCAGAGGCGAAGAAAGCATAATCAGTGATCTCAGGCGATCCTTCTATGCGCTGTCCGCTGCTGGCATCCCGTTTTACTTCTATGCCGGGTTGTAGTGTCAGCGCATCGGATAACTTGTACTGCGCCGTACCCCGGAAGAAAAGCATACTGAATTTAGATACATCCTGCGAACCGGCATCGGCAGATATAGAAGATGTATTGGTACGAAAATCCTTTATAGTAGTTTCCGTCTTTCTTTTATAATCCTGGTAAGACAATGCCCCGTTAAAGCTCAGGCGGTCATTCGCCCGCCATACCGCCTGCGCCTGGTGTGTATAACGGCTGGTGTAATAATGCTGATCAGTAGCTTTGTAATTACCGGTATTGATATCACCCAGGCTTTTGATGTCTTCATCCAGGTAATCCAGGCGGTACCACAGCTCCCATTTACCGGATCTGTAACCCAGGCTGCCATTGGCAAACAGCTGATCTTTGGGATGCCATTCCTTTTTACGCCCGGTATAATCTCCCTGCCAGCCGCCAAAATCATTGCGGGTGATGCTGCCATTGGCAAACCAGCCGTGACCACTCCACTGCAGGCCCAGGCTTTCATTATGTACACCTTTGCCATCAATGGGTTTATATTCGTCAGACACTGTTTCTTCCTGCATCCTGGCGTTTACGATCAGGTGATTGCCTCTGCCTTTTTTGGTGATCAGGTTGATCACGCCTGCCAGCGCATCGGTACCGTATACAACAGACATGGGGCCTTCCACGATCTCGATACGCTCTATGGTATTGACATCTATCTGGCTCAGGCTTTGACGCGCACTGCCACGGTCTACCAATGGTACGCCGTCCAGCAGGATCTTCACGCGCTGGCCAGACATCCCCATGAGCTCTACATCTGTCTCGCCTAAAGTAGCGTCATTAGAGAAACGTACGCCTAGTTCATTATTCAATACGCCTAATACGTCTGTTGCGCCACGCAGCTGAATGCGTTCACTGCTGATAGTGCGCACGCGGTAAACAGACTGCTTAACAGACTGCGCCTGGTATTGCCCGGTGATCACCACATCTTTTAATTGTACAGTAGTGTCCTGCCCCATGCTGCGGATACAGCAAAGCAGGCCGCCCATCAACAGCGGAGTAAAATTTTTCATCTGAGCATGTTTTAATACTATATCAAGGCATACACCTGCTGCATCAGCAATGCTTCGCTTACTGCTGCTCTCATATCCGTCCACTCTGCCCTGGTAAAGGAAAAGCTGATATCCGGGCAGGGAGAATGCATGATCACCCGTTCTTCTCCATCAGGAAAGGGCACGCAATAATCATCAAACGCACGTTGCTGCAGCGCATGACTGAACTGCACAAAATCCTCCTGCGGAAAATTCAGCAGCAGGTTGTTATGCCATAAAAAGACGGTTTTACAATACGTACACTGGCTAATATGCGCCTGCGCTACCTGCGCGAGGGTCCTGTTCTCACACATACTTGACTATTTTTAGGGAATCTGCCAGGCTATTGGCCTGACTGATCCCGTTGTACGCATGCTGACAGAGCCGGTACAACGGGCCAGACAGTTGGGTTACATAGCATAGCAATCGTTATGTTCTGCTGAAAAATTTTTTATTGTTTAATGCCGGCGGAGAGTGGCATTACAAAAGTACGTGAAGGTATGTACGCAGGATGATCGGATCAGGAAAACAATTTACGCTAAAGGGAAACAAATCCTTTCACCAATGTTCTCCATGCATCCAGCTCGGGCATACCGGGCTTACGCTTACCAAAGAACTGTACGATCATTTCATTGTTGGCATCAAATACTTCTACGGAAGTCACTGTACCATCTTCAGAAGGTTTCTCTACTACCCAGCATTGGCGGATATCATCTGTTTTCAGATGCAGGTTAAAATCAGGATCCATTACATTGATCCATCCCGGTATCTCCACGATCTTATGTACAGTCCCGGTGTGGATCTCTATATTACCATGATTGCTCACAAATACCATTATTTCCAGCTCAAGCGCAGCAGCCTGTTCCAGCAATATTTTCACAGCGTCGTGCTGTACGCGGCGGCTAAAGCGGCCCTCGGCCGTTTCCAGCGCTTTTATCCTGGACACTTTATATTTCATCAGCATGGGGAAGAAATCGTGTGTATCCTTCAGGGCAGACCAGTCCTGCAGAAAAGCAGCTGCATCCACTGTATCTGCATACACATGCGGAGCAGGTGCAGGTAACACCCCGATGCCATCCGCCTGTACGTCAGCGCTAAAGTCTTTTACCAGTTGATCCCAGGCGTCCAGCTTCGTGCCTTCAACAGTATAGATCTTGATCACGGCATGGCCCTGTGCATCAAACACCTGTAAGGATCTTTTAAAGCCAAGCGCTTCATCATCCTGTACCGCAAAACCATGCACCCATTTTGAAAAGAACATACGCAGGTCAATATCCTTTCCTACTACTACGCCTACATGACGGCTCTCAGTGCGCACGTCTTCAAACACACCTTTGCGTTCTATCACGCAGCTTTCATTGCGGGTAAGCACCATTACCCTGCCAAGTGCAGGCATGGCCTGCAGCAGTGCCGGGAATGCATTTTGCAGGTGTATCACCTGCGGACCAGTACAGGCGGCCACCAGCTGGCCTTCGCTCACCTGCAGGCTGCGGGCCGCATCGCGGATCCTGGTCCTGGGATTTTGTTGACGGAAAGCGATCCATTTTTCTTTCAGACCGGCGGTAAGTGTTGTGCTCATATTGTCAGCATATTTTTATTAGTAATTATCATGGGGTAGCTACAAAGCGGATGATGCAGCACGGATACTTCCACTCCGAAGCATGCTTTGATATGCTCTGGTGTTAATACCCTGTCTGCCGGCCCTTGTGCATGCACGTGGCCATCTTTCAGCAAGGAAATATTCTGCGCATAGGCCGCGGCCAGCTGAAAATCATGCAGCACTGCCAGTACCAGTACACCCCGCTCTGCCAGCCGGGCGGCCAGCTGCAGGCTTAACTGCTGATGCAGTATATCCATTCCCGTTACCGGCTCGTCCAGCAACAGCATTTTACGGCCTGTGTAATCGGTTCCCTGCAGGTCGGGCGCTTCCAGCAATTGGGCCAGTACCCTTGCCATCTGCACACGTTGTTGCTGTCCGCCGGAGAGGGTAGTATAAGCGCGATGCCGCAGATCATATACCTGCAGCAATTTCAGCGCATAGGATACAATCTCTTTATCATATTTTTTTTCCTGTGCGCGGTACACATAGCGGCCCATGCCTGCTACATCTGCAACGCTGAAAGGTAGCTGCAGCGACAGTTGCTGGGATAATACTGCACGCAGTTTGGCCTGTTCATTAACAGGTATGCTACGCAGCTCTAGCCCATTCAGGAAAATACTGCCGGTATACTGCATATATTCTCCTGCAATTACCCGTAGCAGGGTGGACTTCCCTGCGCCGTTCGCGCCCATGATCACATGCAGCTCTCCTGCCCGGGCCTGCAGCTGTACACCATCCAGTATACGTGCCGCTCCGAAGGAGAGCGATATATCTTTTACAATCAACATTACAGCAGCATTGTTCTTTTTTCTTTCAATATCAGCCACATGAATACCGGCGCACCGGCAATAGCGGTAATGATACCAACCGGCAGCTCTGCGGGCGCCATAATAGTACGGCTTATTAAGTCGGCCAGTGTAAGCAGGGAAGCCCCCGCCAATGCGGCGCCGGGTATCAGCACCCGGTGGTCAGGACCGGTGATATGCCGGATGATATGCGGCACCACCAGGCCAATAAAACCGATCACACCGGCTACGGCCACACCGGAGGCCACCGCCATGGTGGCGTAGATGATCAGCTGCGTTTTCAGTTTATCTATTTTTACGCCGCTGTGCATGGCCTCTCTTTCTCCCAGTGCAAATACATTCAGGGCCGGGGCCAGGCGCGGTAACATCAGGGCTGGTATCAATACAAAAGGCAGTACGCCCCATACGGTTTGCCAGCTGGCTCCGCCCAGGCTTCCTAATGTCCAGAAGGTGATGCTGCGCAACTGTTCATTATCTGCCAGGTAAGTCATTAAACCGGTAAAGGCATTGCAAAGCGCGTTGATCGCAATACCGCTCAGCAGCATGACAGGCACAATGGTACGGCCACCACGAACAGACAAACGAAAAACAATTAATACGGTCAATATTGCTCCCAGGAAAGTAAGCAGGTTGCGGGCATAGCTTTGTAATACACTATTGACCTGCATGCCTTGCAGTGCGTGGTACAGTTTCGTTTCCAGCACGATCAGCAGCGCTGCTGTAAAAGAAGCGCCGAAGCTCACGCCGATCAATGCAGGATCTGCCAGGGGGTTACGGAACAATCCCTGTAAGGAAGCGCCCGCAATGCCCAGTCCTCCGCCAATTAATACCGCCAGCAAGACCCTTGGCAGGCGAATGGTCCATAGCACTGCTGTCAGATGCTCCGGACAATCCACCGGCAAATGGATGCCTGTTTTTTGCAGGAGAATGGCGATCACCTGTAAGGGAGAAATGTATAAAGCGCCGGTGCCTGTAGCCAGGATGATGACCAGCAGCAAGAGTATGCTTAACGCTGAAAGCGGAAAACCAAATGCTTTCAGCGTTGTGCTTTTAGCTTTAAGCATCCTTCAGCTTTTCAGACAGTTCACGGATGGCCTGTATGAGCCTTGGTCCGAAACCGGACAGCAGTTGTCCGTCCATTGCTATCACTTTTTGTTGCCTGCCCGCAGTGGTCTGTGAGATGCCGGGTACTTTCAGCAGACCGTTCACCCCGCCCAGGCTTTGCAGGCCGGTATCAAACAACAGTATGACATCCGGGTTGGCTGCCACCAGTGATTCTGTAGTGAGCGGTTTGAAATCCTTAAAGCCATCTGCCGCATTATGGGCGCCAGCCAGTGTGATGATCCTGTCCAGCGGAGTTTCCTTACCGGCTACCATCAAGGTGCCTGCACCGCGGGCGTAGATGAACAACACTTTCTTTGATTGTTGCAACACATGCAATGCCTGCTGTTCTTTGTCCAGTTGCCTGCACAGCGCTGTTCCTTTCTCAGGCGCCTGCAGGGCGGTGGCCACTTCCATGATCAGTTTTTTAGTACCTGCTATAGCATATTCCTGTTGCAACACAACTGTTTTAACACCTGTTTGTTTAAATTGCTCAATCACGGCGGGCTGCAAAAAATTGGAAGTAGAGATGATAAGATCAGGCTGCAGGGCCAGCACCGGCTCTGCAGAAATGTTGCGGTTATGCCCCACTTTAGGCAATTGCTGTACCGTTAAGGGATAAGTGCTGGTCACATCCGTGCCTGCCAGCTGTTTTTCAAAACCCAGCGCGCAGATAATTTCGGTAATAGTGCCGTTCAGCGAAACAATACGTTTATAGTTTTGTTGTGCCTGTACGGATGTATTAATTAATAGTACCGCGGCCAATAATATAATAGCAGGCTGTAGCCTTCTGAGTTGCATAAGGTATCTGATTTATTAAAAGGTATGTATTAGGAAAAATGGTTGACCCTACCCGGGGTTCGGGCCAACCACCACTACACCAGCGCACTTTACTCCGCCATGCACTGGCTAGCATCTTTATGGGGATGACGATTCCGGCGCCCATACAATGTGCAGGGCGGCAGATGCGTTACTAAACAGTAGATCTCAATTGAATTTAGTGACCGGCTACCGGTATGACGGATAATACCTGGAAGGGCTGGGCTGCTACATTCATACGGCGGAGTAGATGAGCGGGACAAAACTACGTCACGAAAATGTAAAACACCGCTCAAATCGGGAAATTAAAAAGCGGCTATTTACGCAAAAAGAAAAACGCCCGTCCACTGAACTAAATGGGCCGCCCGTTGTTCTATAATTACTAGCCCGATTCTTACTGTAACAAACTCTATTCAACTTAAACTGTATCTTATGGATTGGGACGAAATTTTGAATCCGTTATCGCCGCTATATAAGGAAGCGATGTACGAACAGGAGCAGCTTGTCAACTTGCAGGATGGCCTGATTGCTGCGGCCAAAAGCATGATAGAGAAAGTGTATCCGCAGATCTATCACCTGGAATCGGCCGGCTATAAAGAGCTGGAATCCGTTATTATCACAGAATGTGTAAAATTTTCCTGTAAGATCAACGAGGTCATCAACAGATATCATATTTGCGATTAACAAGCAAGCGAGCTAATACCTGTCACTCCACTTTGCAGCTAATCCGTTTCGCATATATGCCTGCTACAATGCCATAGCCATTCTGTATGTTGGAATACACCTTTACAGCCTGCCCAAGCACATTAGTGCTGTCCTGGCCATTTTGCAGCTGGCTGTTAACCGAGCGGAAATATTTATATCCGCCTTCTGTTAATGCGCAGACCTCTGCGATCAGGTGGCTAAAGTTCACATCATATCTTGTTTGCAGCACTAGCTGCAACGCTTTCCCGTTGATACGATCGTCGTTGAGCAGAACATCTTTGTAGTACGTATCGCTCATCAGGTCGGCGAAGTTATTGCTGAGAGAAGGGTCTACCCTGAATTCCAGTTTTTCTACAGGGCTCAATACCCCGTTCACCGTATCTGCCCGGTAGATCCGCACACGGTAATAATTTTGCTCCCTGCCGGGATCAGCTAAAGTAAAACGGATGCTATTGCTTGTTTTCCGGGCAAAGAGGTCACGTATATCCGGTTGCGTCGGTATGGTATCAGACCCATCTACGCTGGTTAGCCCTGTTGCAGATACATTGATCGCGTAGCGTTTACCCGGCCTGGCCGGTATGGCAGATACAAAATATCCGCGGCCGCCTATCACCTGCCAGTTGAGCGGAGCAAAGGGCTGGCCATTTTCCAGCAGCGTTACCTGCGCCTGCGCCAGCTCTTTAAAGGCCAGATCATTGAGAATGGTAGCCGGTTGGCTCTGCGTTATACGGACGTACACCGGGCTGTCTGCCTGGATGAAAGTATTCACTACTATTTTGTCGCCTTCATAAGGCAGATCTATGTTTGCCCGCTTTTCACAAGCCGTGAACAGGAAAATACCTGCTAACATACCAGCGATGATGATACGCATAGATGGTTACATTTAAAATTTGATCGCATAAGTGAGGCTGGGGAGGATCGGTAGTAGCGTCATCCGGGCTACATATCTTTCCTGCCGCGCCTGATCTGTCTTTAAGTAATAATAGTATGGGTTCTGCTGGTTATACACGTTGTACACGCTTAAATTCCAGCTCTTGGTCCAACGTTTCTTCTTTTTGCTATAGGTGATGCCCGCATCCAGCCGGTGCGTGGCCACTGTTCTCAGGTTGTTGCGCTGGCTCATAGCATCTATCCGGGACGGATAATCCACACCCGGCTCGTAAGGGCTGGATCCTTCTATCCCTTCATAGCTGGCCGTAGGCAATGTGATCGGCATACCGGTAACAAACTGCCAGCTGGCCGAGAACTCCCAGCGCTTTCCCAGCTGCTGCACGAAAGTAAATTCCAGGCTGTGCCGGGGATCATACTTATAAGGAAAGGTCTTGCCTTTATTCACCTCTGCAAAGGTGCGGTTGCTCCAGGCCAGGGTGTAGCCTATCCATCCCCTGGTGTTGCCCTGCTTTTTTTCCAGCAGCAGTTCAGTGCCATAGCTGCGTCCCTTGCCAACGATCACCTGTTCATCCCAGTTCCTGCCTGCCGAATTGAATACATCTGCATCTTCCGTGTATTCGACCACGTTATCCATTGTTTTATAGTATCCTTCCAGCGAGAGTTCATACCCGCCATCACGCGTGGTTTTGGCAACGCCAAGCGTGCCTTGTTTAGATAACATGGGTTTGACTTTCCCGGTAGAAGGCACCCACAGATCAGTAGGAAGATTAGTACCGCTATTGGTGAGCAGGTGCAGTGGCTGGCTCATATGGGTATAGGCCAGTTTCAGCGCCCAGTTGGCAGGCAGCAGGTAACGCAGTCCCAACCTGGGTTGCACGGAATAATAAAAGCGTTTATCTACCAGGAAACCGGCCAGGTGCAGGCCGGTGTTCAGGTGCAGTGATTTTGCCAGCTGCCAGTCATCTTCTCCATACACATTCATTTCAACACCTACGGTGTTATAGTTGTTATAAGAAGTATCCGGCGAAGTCTGGGTATCAGAATGATCTTCAAAAAAGTAAGTGCCTGGTTTGAAGATATGCGTGGTAGCCCCTATTCCGAATTTAACAGCATGCTGCGGGCTGGGCCGGTAATCAAAATCGATCTTTCCTACCGCATTCTGGATACGGGAATGATATTTACCATACAGGTCTGATCTTTGACTAATGCTGATGTCATTATATTGGTAGCGGTAGCTGGTTAAAAAGAAATACTGCGAGTAATTAAATGTCAGGTTGGAAAACAGCTGCCGGTTGAATACATGGTTCCAGCGCAGGGTGCCGGTGAGGTTGCCCCACCCGAGCTTGAAGCGGTTATTTATTGTATATTTTTTTGTGGCAGTATCCTGTTTGCTGTTATCATATTCGCGGTCTATGCTCACGGCGTCCTCGCCTCCAAAAGCACTGAGATAGATGCGGTCTTTGGGGGAGAAGATATGATTAACCTTAACGTTCACATCGTAAAAGAATGCAAACACATCACCGTCCTCTCCTTCATCTTCCAGGGCTGCGTCAATAAAGGGCTTGGCCAGAATATCCAGGTAAGAACGGCGGCCGGAGATGATGAAAGAGGTTTTGTCTTTCCAGATCGGGCCTTCCACCATGAACTTGGCCGCGATAGTGCTGATGGAAACTTCTCCGTGGTACTCTTTCATATTGCCATCTTTCATGGAGATGTCTACCACAGAAGACAAACGGCCGCCATAGCGTGCCGGGAAAGCGCCTTTGTACAGGGAAGCATTCTTTACAATGTCGGGATTAAAAACGGAGAAGATGCCTAAAATATGTTCAGAATTAAATACGGGCGTGCCATCCAGCAGGAAGAGGTTCTGATCAGGACTGCCTCCCCGCACGCTCATACCGCCAATACCTTCTGCACCGCCGGTAACGCCGGGCAGGCTTTGAATCGTACGCATTACGTCGGCTTCTCCCAGTAATTTGGGCAGGGCTTTCACATCATTGACAGGGATATTCACCTTGCTCATCTGGGTCTGTTCCTGCAAACGGGTCTGCAGGTAATCTTTCACTACGATCTCCTGCAGGTTGTTCAGGGGTTGCAGGGCCATGCTCACCTGGCGGTTGCCTGTGGACGGCGGGCTATACCGCTGTGGCGTATAACCTATGTAGGAAGTGATCAGGCTACTGGTGTCCTTTTTCAGGGTTAGGCTGTAAAAACCATATTGGTTGGTCACGGTACCCGCCTGCTGCGCGGGACAGTAAACGGTGGCCCCTATCAGCTTCTCGCCGGTACGGCCGTCTTCTACATAGCCGCTGATAGTACGCACAGGCGTAGCCTTCACAGTAAGCACCACCTGGTTGCCTATGCGGTCATAAGTAATATCGTAAGGCTCGAACAAGGCCGCCAGCACTTTTCTGAGCGGCTTGTTGCGCATGGAGATGGTAACCCGGCGGGAAAGGTCTACCAGATCCCGGCTATACGAAAAATGTATACCATATTCTTTTTCCAGTACCTGGCAGGCAACCAGCAAGGGCTGATCTTTTAACACCAGCGTAACCTTGGTATGCCAGTCCCAACCCGACACCTGCAGCGGGAAACTACACAACAGGATCCCCAGCAACAGTTTTCCGCTAAAAGACATAAACGAAGGGATAGATAATTTGATGATCAACGGTTCTGACTACCTACAGCACTTTTAATGGACAGCACGGGGACAAAAATAGGAATAATGTGCAGACATGCGCATTTGCACATTCACATATATGCACATCTACACATTTATTATATTTGCACCACACATGTACAATCTTATCAAGAAATTATTGTTCCGTTTCCCACCGGAAAATATTCACCATGGCGTAATGCGTGGCCTCAAAATAGTGCACGGCCTGCCCCTGGGCAGCAAACTGGTAAATGCATGGTGCAACACGAAAGTGAAAGGCCTGGAAAGAGAATTATGGGGGCTGCGCTTCCGGAATCCCATCGGCCTGGCAGCCGGCTTTGACAAGGATGCTAAATACACCGATGAACTGGCCAGCCTTGGCTTTGGATTTGTGGAGATCGGTACGGTGACCCCACTGGCCCAACCGGGTAACGACCAGCCCCGCCTTTTCCGCCTGCCGGCAGATCAGGCCCTGATCAACCGCATGGGCTTTAACAATGAAGGCGCTATTGCCGCCGCTAAAAGACTACTGAAACGCAAGTCAGGCATCATCATTGGCGGTAACATCGGTAAAAATAAGCAAACACCCAACGAAGAAGCGGTGAGCGACTACGAAAAGTGCTTTCATGCCTTGTTTGACGTCGTGGATTATTTTGTGGTGAATGTAAGCTCACCCAATACCCCCAACCTGCGCGCCCTGCAGGAAAAAGAACCGCTCAAACAGCTGTTGCACCACCTGCAGCTGCTGAACGCGCAAAAAAGCAAACCCAAACCTATATTGCTGAAAATAGCACCGGACCTCACCCAGGAGCAGCTGGACGATATCATCGAGATCGTCCAGGAAACGGGCCTCTCCGGAATAGTGGCCACCAATACCACTATCAGCCGGGAAGGACTGCAGACACCTGCCGAAGAGGTAGCCAACATAGGCGCCGGCGGATTGAGCGGGCTTCCCGTAAGGGAAAAGTCTACCGCTGTGATCAAATACATTCACGAACGCTCCGGCAAAAAGATCCCGATCATTGCTGCCGGTGGTGTATTCACAGCAGCAGATGCACGGGAGAAACTGGAAGCTGGTGCGGTACTTGTACAGGTTTACACCGGGTTCATATACGAAGGGCCTACCATTGTGAAGAAAATTTGCGCAGGTTTAGCTAACAAATAAATTATCATGGAACACTTGTTCACTACGGAATCGCTCATCAGCTTATTAACCCTGGTGCTGATGGAAATTGTACTGGGTATCGACAACGTTATTTTCGTATCTATTGTCATGAACCGGCTGCCTGAAGCCAAACGCCTGCAGGCCCGCCGTATCTGGATGTTCACCGGCATAGGGGTACGCATTATCCTGCTGCTGTGCATTGGCTATATTGTGCGCGCCAAAGACCCCATCTTCTTTTTAGGCAGCCATGGCTTCAGCCTGCGCGACCTGATCATGCTGGGCGGCGGCCTTTTCCTGCTGGTAAAGACCACCCGCGAGATCCACCATAAGCTGGAAGGCGAAGAAGAAGTGACCGTCAAAGGCGGCGGCCAGAAAAGCCTCTCCCTGATGAATGTGGTAGGCCAGATCATCATTATAGATATGGTATTCTCTTTTGACAGTATCATTACCGCCGTGGGCCTGGCCCAACACATACCGATCATGATCGTTGCGGTGATCATCGCTATGATCGTGATGTTCCTGTTTGCTCCCCGCATCAGTGATTTCATTCACAAGCACCCTACGCTGAAAATGCTGGCGCTCTCCTTTCTGGTGATGGTAGGGGCCATCCTGATCATTGAAGGATGGAGTGCGGAAAAAGCACATGAACTGCAACTGAAGAATTACGTATACTTTGCCATGGCGTTCTCCTTTGCCGTGGAGCTGTTGAATATGGCGATGCGGAAGAAGGCGACTAAGCCGGTGGAGCTGAGAGAGCCGACGGTGAAGGAATAAGGAGGTATTCATCCCCGTAAAGTGAAAGGCCTCACTCCCGGTAAAGCAAGGGTCTTCATCGCCGTCATTGAGAAGCAGCGAGGTCTGGCGCAGGGCGCGACGAAGCAATCTTTTATCACAATCTCCGCGAAGATTAGTGAGTAGATTGTGTTAAGAGATTGCTTCGGCCCGGCTCTCCACAGCGCCCTTCGGGCCTCGCAATGACGGCGATGAAGACCCGTGACCTGGACTACCTGCAACTCTCATCTCACTTGCGGTATCAAAATAATCTAACTATTCACTGCCTTCATCAACACACACGCCACTACACCGGCCGTTTCCGTTCTCAATCTCGTATTCCCCAATGACACCGGCTGGAATCCCTTTTCCAGGGCTAAATTGACCTCCGCCGGGGTAAAATCCCCTTCAGGGCCTATCAGCATCAGCGTATCCTTACCTGCCTGCATGGCTTGTTGCAAATGCAATTTCTGTTCAGGCAAGCAATGCGCGATGAACAGTTGAGGAGTATTATTTTCCTGTAGCAGCTTATCAAATGCCACCGGAGCAGACAACTCCGGTAAATAATATTGCTGCGATTGCAGCATGGCAGACACCAGGATGTTCTCCAGCCTTTCCTGTTTGAATTTCTCTTTTTCCGTACGCTGGCTAAGCAGGGGGATGATGCCTGATATCCCGATTTCAGTGGCTTTCTCCAGAAACCACTCTATACGGGAAGCATTTTTGGTAAAAGCGATGGCAATACGGAGTGCCGGCGAAGGGGCCGGTACCGTTTCACACTGCTCTATCTGTACCTCACACTTTTTACGGTTATCGTCCGTGATCCGGGCGGTGAATTTTTGTCCGCGCCCATTGGCCAACAATACCTGCTGTCCCTTTTCCCGGCGCAATACCTGGATGCAATACTTGGAGGTCGGTTCGTCCATTACATAAGAAACGGCATCAGGAGCCAGGTCTCTAGCGAAGAAAACAGGTAATTCCATACTGAAAATTAGTTTTTTCCGGGTTTTAGCCGGGCAAAATTCGGGAAAAACCGGGTGAAGTGGTGGGGATTCCTAAGGGATATTTATGAGTGTCTTGTAATTTAGCTATTCTTGTTACCTATATGATGGGGAGATGTCCGGTATCTTAAAAGATACGGAACATCTACCCGTCATATACCCGATAAATACCCAACATATACCAGACATCCCCTGGTAAATATAGGACTGGCTTGCACCACAGCTGGGGCAGACATAGAAGGTCGGCCGCGCAGAACACGGTAAATCACAGATAAAGAATTGGAAATGAGAGGGTTTAAATATTCTGCCGGCTACAGTAAACCAGCGGCAGGACCTTTTAAATATGCTTTTTCGTTTTTACCTGGAAGCGTACGAACAGCAAAACCGATGCGGTTAACAATCCCAGTAACAGTCCCCACCAGATGCCCTGGATGCCAAAGTTCAGGTGGATACCCAGCACATAGCCAATGGGCAGTCCCAGGCCCCAGTAAGCCAGGAAGGTGATGATAGTAGGCACTTTTACGTCTCCCATGCCCCGCAATATGCCGAGGCCGACCACCTGGGTGCCGTCAAACAGCTGGAAAAAGGCGGCGATGATCAGCAGGGCGCTGGCGATGTGGATCACGGCAGGTTCATTAATATACATTCGGGGCAGCAAATGATTGCCCACCATAAATACCAGGGCGGCAGTGCCCATCAGTACCAGTACCATATGATAGCTGGCAATAGCAGAAAGGCGCAGTTCCCGGAATTTCTGGGCGCCCAGGTAATTACCGCTTTTGATACCGGCGGCAGCAGATACGCCGCTGGCCATCATATAGGTCATGGTAGCCAGGCTGATGGCGATCTGGTGAGCGGCCAGCTCCCTGGCCCCTATCCAGCCTACCATGATCACAGCCCCACTGAAAGCGCTTACCTCAAAAATGTACTGGAGGGCCACCGGCGCGCCGATGCCGAGGATCTTTTTGATGGTCGCACGGGAGATCTCTTTAAAACGGAATTGTTGCAGATAAGGTTTGAAGCGGGGAGCTTTCAGCACATATACCGCCATGGCAAAGCCCATAAGCAGACGGTCTGTCAGGGTGGCGATGCCAACCCCGATCACACCCAGGCGGGGCATGCCAAAGAGGCCGTATACCAGGGTGATGCCGATCAGTATATTGATCACGTTACCGATAATGCTGATATTCATGGCCTGGCGGGTAAAGCCCAGGCCCTCGGCAAATTGTTTGAAGGAAAGATATACCATCAGAGGCAGGAAGGAAACACCCAGGAATTGCAAAAAGGGCCTGGCTTGTTCTACCACCGCCGGCGGCTGGTCCAGCAGCTGTATATAATGGCTGCCGGCAATAATAACGGCACAGAGCAGCAGGCCGGTGACCAGGTTAATGATCAGGCTCTGGCTCAGCAGGCTGCCGCAATCAGCTTTGCTCCCCCGCCCATTCGCCTGGGCGATCAGGGGGGTAAGCCCGTATGACATGCCGATGCCTGTTACCAGGAAGATCGTGAATATACTATTGCCCAAGGATACGGCTGCCAGCGGCACTTCGCCGGTATGGCCGATGATGATGCTATCTGACAGTCCCACCAGGGTATGCCCCAGCTGGGAAATTACTACAGGGTAGGCTAAACGGAAATTATCCTGGTAATATGGTTTATACTTTTGCCACATGGAATGAAAACGGGTGTAATATAAAGCAGAAAGCAAAAGAAGACATCATCTCTCCTTTTGCTTTCTGCTAAATAATTTATGCTACGTGATGGTCTTAGAACGGAGCGTCTTCCAGGCCTTCGTCTCCGAAGTCCATGTCGTTCATTTTAGACCCTTTCTGGATGTACAGTTTGGCTTCATCGCCGCCACCGCCCTGGTTACGCATTCCGGCAAAGGCGCTGCTGCTGCCGCCACCGCCGCCCGGGTTTTCTACGCTGCCATCGTCTTCAAAACGCTGAAACTCCAGTACGGCGCGCAGCTTAATGGTATCCAGCTGACCGTTACGGTGTTTGGCTATACGAACGTGGGTTTCCCCCTTGTTGGATTCGCCCATCTCATTGGAAGTGATCTCGTAGTATTCAGGACGGTAAAGGAAGCACACCATGTCGGCATCCTGCTCGATAGCGCCCGATTCACGAAGGTCACTCAGCTGAGGCATCTTGTTGCCGTCTTTACGTTTCTCCACATCACGGCTTAACTGCGACAGGGCGATCACCGGTACGTGCAGCTCTTTTGCCAGGCCTTTCAGATCGCGGGAGATCTTACTGATCTCCTGCTCACGGTTGGAGTTACGTCCTTCACCGCCACCGCTCATCAGCTGCAGGTAGTCAATGATGATGATACCTACGCCGTTGTTATGTACCAGCCTGCGGCATTTGGCGCGCAGCTCGAAGATGTTGAGAGCCGGGGTATCATCTATAAAGATGGGCGCCTTGGCCAGGCGTTCAATACCATGCGTCATCAGCTTCTTCATCTCGTATTCTTCCAGCTTACCACGGGTGATCTTTTCCAGCTTGATCTCCGACTCAGCGGAGAGGATACGCTGTACGATCTGCCCGGAGGACATTTCCAGTGAGAAGATAGCGGCGCCTTTCGGGAAGCGGGGATGCAGCGCTGCATTCCTCGCCAGGTTCAGGGCGAATGCGGTCTTACCCACAGATGGACGTGCCGCCAGGATGATTAAGTCACTGGGCTGCCAGCCATAGGTCACTTTGTCGAGCGTAGGGAAACCGGAAGGTACCCCGGTGATATCATCGCCTTTGTTACGAAGGTCTTCAATCCGTTTCATGGTGTTCACCAACACCCTGTCGATAGAATCGTAGTTCTTACGGAGGTGGTTGTTGGTGATCTCGAACAGCTTGGATTCTGCCGTATCTAGCAGGTCGAACACATCGGCGGTATCTTCGTAGGCCTCGCCCAGAATCTCCCCGGAGATACGGATCAGTTCACGCTGAATGAATTTCTGGAGAATGATACGCGCGTGTGCTTCGATATTAGCAGATGATACTACAACGTTAGTGAGCCGGGTAACATAAAATGGCCCCCCTATCATTTCCAGTTCAGCAGAAGACTTGAGCTCTTCCACTACCGTGAGGATATCCACCGGCATAGACTTGGCGGCTAAACGCTGCATGGAGGCGAAGATCTTCTGGTGCGCTTCTACGTAGAAGCATTCTGGCTTCAGGATCTCTATGACTGTATCAAAAGCGCCTTTCTCCAGCATAATGGCGCCCAGTACAGCTTCTTCCATATCCTTGGACTGAGGGGGTATTTTTCCATATACCATGGAGGACACATCAATGGACGGTTTCCTACGTACATTACGGTCTTTCTTTAGATTGAGATCCATTTATCTTGCAAAAAGTTAAAAAAATGAACGAAATCGATTACTGTCATGACTCTTTATGTCCCTGGCACTACACAATTTTTTCTGTACCCGTGTTAAGTCATCTTTAATTAATTGTAAACTTTTTTGAGCCGTAAAAACTAAGGTAAAGGCATTTTTCCATTAAAGCCGTACGATGACCGGATAATATTTATCAAACCATAATCACAGGTTGTTCACACGCAAAATGTCAGTTATCCACTGACTGGTATCCGGTTATCCACGAAATGATGTAAAAATACCCTGCAAAGTTCCGATTATTCACACACTTTGTGTAAAAAGATTTTCCACAATTTGCTTGTATCATAATTCACATAGGCGTTCGGAAATCGATGGTTTTAAAGGTTTGAAAGTTTAAAAATTTAAAGATTTAACGCGTTCGCACCCTTTCCGGTTCCTTTAACGCTCAAACCGTCAAACTTATTCCCGGTAAGCAGGTTTTACTATCTTTACAGCCACATTATTAATAAAATGACTATTTCTTACAACTGGCTTTGTGAATATTTGCCGGTGCAGCCGTCACCGGAGGATCTGTCTGTTATTTTAACCCGTATCGGCCTCGAAGTCGAGAGCCTGGAAAGGTTTGAATCCATTAAAGGAAGCCTTGAAGGCCTGGTAATAGGAGAAGTGTTGACTGTGGCCCAACACCCTAATGCAGATAAGCTGAAACTCACTACTGTAAATATCGGCAGCGGTACGCCCCTGCACGTGGTTTGTGGCGCCCCTAACGTGGCTGTGGGCCAGAAAGTGGTGGTAGCCCCCATTGGCGCCACTATTTATCCTGCCAGCGGCGAGCCCATGACCATGAAAAAGGCAAAGATCCGTGGCGAGGAAAGTGAAGGAATGATCTGTGCCGAAGACGAGATAGGCCTGGGCAGCAGCCATGCCGGTATCATGGTGCTGGATGCCGCCCTCCAACCAGGTACCCCCGCTGCGAAAGTATTTAACGTAGTACAGGACTGGGTATACGAAATAGGCCTCACCCCCAACCGCATGGACGCTATGAGCCATATAGGCGTGGCCCGCGACGTATGTGCCTATTATAATAACCTGGAGAACACGCGTCAATACCAGGTAAAGCTGCCGGCTATTCCTGAACTGCCTAAAGCAGCCAAACCCTTACCCATTAACGTTACTGTAGAGAATACGGAGGCCTGCCCCCGTTACGCCAGCATTTCCATCAGCGGTGTAAAGACGGCCGCTTCTCCGGACTGGCTGCGGAATAAACTGCTGGCTATTGGGGTAAGACCTATTAATAATGTAGTAGACATCACCAATTTCATACTGCATGAAACCGGTCAGCCGCTGCACGCCTTCGATGCAAACGCCATTACCGGTAATCATGTGATCGTAAAGAACCTGCCCGCCGGTACCCCCTTTATTACACTGGATGAAAAGGAGCGCAAGCTGGATGCTGCGGACCTGATGATCTGCAACGGCAATGGTGAAGGGATGTCTATTGCCGGTGTATTCGGTGGATTACATTCAGGTATAACAGATGCTACTGCCAACATCTTCCTGGAAAGCGCCTGCTTCAGTCCTTCCGGTATACGCGCCACCTCTTTCCGTCACGGACTGCGTACAGACGCTGCTACCCGTTTCGAGAAAGGCGTGGACATTTCCAATACCCTGTTTGCCCTGCAACGTGCCACAGCGCTGATCTGCGAACTGGCAGGCGGTCAGGTGGCATCTGAGGTAACAGACGTATATCCACAGCCGAAACCTAAAAAAGAGGTAAGCACTACCTGGAACTATATTAAGAAGCTGAGCGGCAAGGCATACGAACAGGATAAGATCAAACACATCCTGGCCAGCCTGGGATTTGAAATACTGGAAGCAACGGCCGATGGGCTTCGTGTAAATGTGCCCTATAGCAAACCCGATATCTCCATCCCGGCAGATATCGTGGAAGAGATCATGCGGATAGACGGCCTGGATAATGTAGAGATCCCGGCACAGGTACTGATCACCCCGGCTATCACCGCCCGTCCGGACCGCGAGCGTGTGCGTGAAAAAATATCTGACTACCTGGCCGCCAACGGCTTCAATGAGATCTTCACCAACTCCATCACCAACAGCAAATACTTTACGCCTGAAGTGCTGGAGCATACGGTAAAAATGATCAATAACCTGAGCGCAGACCTGGATGTGATGCGCCCCTCCATGCTGGAAACCGGCCTGGAAAGCGTATCCTATAACCTGAACCGGAAGAATGAAGACCTGCTGTTCTTCGAATACGGTAAGACCTATAAACAACATGCCCCCGGTAAATACGAGGAAACCGAGCACCTGAGCCTGTACCTCACCGGCGCCAAACGCCCGGAGAGCTGGCTGTATAAAGCTGCCCCGGTAGATTTCTACTTCCTGAAAGGATATGTGAGCAACATACTGGCCCAGCTGGGCATCACCTCGCTTCAGTGGGCAGAGAAAGAGGCCCCCGGCCTGCAGCATGCCTGGCTGATAAAGGGTAACGGCAAAGACCTGGTGACCCTGGGCGCCGTGGCTCCGCAGAAGCTGAAGCAGTTCGATATCAAACAAGCGGTATGGTTTGCAGATATTAACTGGCAATCTGTTTTGGCTGCTTTGCCAAAAAGGGATAACTTTTACATTGAAATTCCGAAGTTCCCGGCAGTGCGCAGGGACCTTGCCCTCGTGCTGGACAAACAGGTAAAATTTGCTGATGTGGAAGCAGCCGCCCGCGGTGTAAAATCCCCGCTGCTGCAACATATCAACCTTTTCGACGTTTTTGAAAGTGAAAAACTGGGCGCCAATAAGCAATCTTACGCAGTGAGCTTTACCTTTCAGGACACACGTAAAACACTGACAGATAAAGAAATAGATGCTGTAATGGACAAGCTGGTAAAGGCATTTGAAACCCAGTTACAGGCTCAGATAAGAAAGTAATCCGTGGCATTAGAGCAACACATACAACGCATTGAAGATAAGCTGGTACTGCTGCTGAAAAAGCTGCAGCAGGAGCAGGCTGATAATGCCTTGTTGAAAGAACAGTTGCAATTGCAGCAGCAGGAATCCAGCCAGCAGCTGCAAACTATTGCTATGCTGGAAGAAAAGTTGCATCTTGCAAAAATAGCGGGTGTTGCATCGGGTAAACCGGCCACTCCCGAGGAAGATGAGGATTTCAAAAAGGAAATGCGAAACAGGATCAACGACTATATCAAGGAGATAGACAGGTGTATAGCGCTGCTGAACAGTTAATTGATAATCCATGGAACAGCTGATTCCCGTAAATATATTCGTAGCAGACCGGTCCTACCGGATCAAGATAAAACCGGAGGAGGAAGAGGAAGTGCGTCGTATTATGAAGGAGGTGAATGAAAAGATCATCGAATTCAAAACGGCCTATGCTGGTAAGGATCTGCAGGATTACATCGCCATGGCCCTGATCATGTATGCCACCCACCCCGTAACGAGCGGGGGAAAGGCACAGGCAAGCGTGGCTCCGTTTTTACAGGAAAAGTTGCAGAAGCTGGAAGAATTGCTGGATGAGCAGCTGAAGTAGGCAAAAGTCAGGTTTGGATTTTTGTGGGATGGATAGGTGAATTATTTGAAAAAAGTAGATTAACAGGAAGTAATATAATTTTATTAACACTACTTATAACTTACTCATAATAAGTTATTTAACAAAATACCCCTGTTACTATTCCAGGTAAAGAAATCTGTCCACACCTTCATCCGTCCTGTGTTATCGCATTTTAGGACATTCTTTTTTGTATTTTCGCGCGTCAAGTTCTACCACCACCCTGATAGGGGGTGGCGAAGAATGCAATATATATTCAATTTTAAATTTTTTGTATGGATGTTACTTTTATAACGACAATAGCCGCGGTGGTGGCATTGATCATAGGGATTGTGTTAGGTAAGGTGATATTTGCCAAAAACACGCAGCAAAAAATACAGGAGGCAGAACAACAGGCTCAGAAGATCGTATCAGATGCACAGGTTACCGCTGAGACGCTGAAAAAGGATAAGTTACTGGAAGCCAAGGAGAAATACCTGCAAATGAAGAGCGAGCATGAGAAAGAGGCGTTGCAGCGTAACCAGAAACTGGCAGAAGCAGAGAACCGGATAAAAGATGCAGAGAACCGGATAAAACAGAAAGAAGTGAGCCTCAGCCAGAAGAACGAACAGCTGCAGAAACAGGTACAGGAAAATGAAGCGATCAAAGAAAACCTGAACCGGCAGATGGAACTGGTAGCCATTAAACGCAATGACCTGGAGAAACACCAGGAAGAACATATACGCCGCCTTGAAAAAGTGGCCGGCCTTAGCGCCGAAGAGGCCAAACACCAGCTGGTGGAAAGCCTGAAAGAAGAAGCCCGCAGCCAGGCCCTGGCTCATATCCAGGAGATCATCGAGGATGCCAAGACAAAGGCCAACAAAGAAGCTAAAAAGATCATTATACAATCTATCCAGCGTACCGCTGCAGAGCAGACCATTGAGAACGCTATTACCGTGTTCAACCTGGAAAGCGATGAGATCAAAGGCCAGATCATTGGTCGTGAAGGCCGTAACATACGTGCCATCGAAGCTGCTACCGGTGTAGACCTGATCGTAGACGATACCCCGGAGGCCATCGTATTATCCTCTTTTGATCCCCTGCGCCGCGAGATCGCCCGTTTGTCGCTTCAGCGCCTGGTACAGGACGGCCGTATTCACCCCGCCCGTATTGAGGAAGTAGTAGAAAAGACCAAGAAGCAACTGGAAGAGCAGGTAATGGACATCGGTGAAAGGACCGTGATCGAACTGGGTATCCATGGCCTTCACAAAGAGCTGGTACGCCTGGTGGGTAAAATGCGTTTCCGTTCCTCTTACGGCCAGAACCTGCTGATGCACTCTAAAGAAACTGCCAACCTCTGTGGCGTGATGGCGGCTGAGCTGGGCCTGAACCCAAAGCTGGCCAAACGCGCAGGATTGCTGCATGATATAGGAAAAGTACCCGACGAAGAAACTGAACTGAGCCACGCCCTGCTGGGCGCCAAGCTCTGCGAAAAATACGGAGAGCATGCCGCTGTGGTGAATGCCGTAGGCGCCCACCACGATGAAATGGAAATGCAGTACGTGATCTCCCCCATCGTTCAGGCCTGTGACGCCATCAGTGGCGCCCGTCCTGGCGCCCGCCGTGAGATCATGCAGAGCTACCTGCAGCGTATCAAGGACCTGGAGAACCTGGCCCTGGCGCACGAAGGAGTGGAAAAAGCCTACGCCATCCAGGCAGGCCGCGAACTGCGTGTGATCGTAGAGAGCGATAAAGTGACCGATAACGATGCAGACCGTCTTTCTTTCGAGATCGCTAATAAGATCCAGACAGAAATGCAATATCCCGGACAGATAAAAGTGACGGTGATCCGGGAAAAACGTGCGGTGAACGTAGCGAGATAATTACCTGACATCACCTTATAGCAGAAAGGGCCCGGATGTTTCCGGGCCCTTTTCTTATACAAGCTAATAGTATTTTACTATCTTAAAGCCTTGTAAACTAAATACCTGTCATGCAAAAAACCACGTCTTTACGCCAGCGCCTGGGCGCCTGCCTGCTGGCAACCGGGCTGATACTGGCCACCACAAGTGTAATGGGACAAAAAGCAGAGTCCCTTTTTAATGGTAAGAATCTGGATGGATGGAAAATTTACGGAACCGAAAAATGGTACGTGGATAACGGCAACCTGGTTTGTGAAAGCGGGCCCGATAAAGAATATGGTTACCTGGGCACCGATAAGGATTTCAAGGATTTCGAGCTCACGCTGGAATTTAAACAGGAAGCCAATGGCAACAGCGGCGTATTCTTCCACTCTTCCATAGACGGCACCAAGATCACCGGATGGCAGGCAGAAGTAGCTCCTGCAGGTATGCATACCGGCGGTATTTATGAATCTTATGGCCGGGGCTGGCTGATCCAACCTACTGCCGATAAAGAGCAGTACCTGAAAATGGGAGAATGGAATACCATGAAGGTGCGGGTAAAAGGGAATGTGGTGACCACCTGGCTCAATGGCCATGAAATGATCACCCTGGATGACGAAAAAATAGGCGGGCGCAACGGCCAGATCGCCCTGCAGATCCACTCTGGCGGAGGGATCAAAGTAAGATGGCGGAACATCCAGGTAAAGAACCTGTAATTAGCTCTCAAGCGAACTCAATCATAGGCCGGTCAGTAACAAAGCTCCTGACCGGCCTCTTCTTTTATCACTATTACCTTATCTGATGATTATCTAACCTGATAATTATATATGCAATCGTTTGCAGAAAAAATTTATTTTACATAACTTGTCAGCACTAATTCCAGACTTGTTTGAAAAACTAAATCCAGGTAGACACCTTTTTTGTACCGTTAAATAAGAATTGCACGCTATGAAGAACTTGCTCAAATCGGGGGGGCTCTGGCTATTTCTGCTATGCCACAGCCTGTTTATCCACGCTCAGTCCAAAATTATCCAGGGAACAGTAAGAGATGCCAAAAGCGGCACAGCTTTGCCCGGAGTAACCGTATCGGTAAAGGGAAAATCAACCGGTACCCAGACAGACATGCAGGGTCAATTTAAATTACAGGCAGACCCACAAGCCACTTTAGTATTCTCCTTTATCGGCTACACCACACAGGAAGCTCCTGTAGGTGGCCGCAGTAATGTTGACATTCAGCTGGGAGAAGACCTGAAAAAACTGGAAGAAGTAGTGGTAGTAGGTTACGGCGCACAGAAAAAGAAAGACGTGACCGGCTCCATTGCCTCTATCAATTCAAAAGCCATCCAGGAAGTATCTGTTACCAACCCGCAACAGGCCTTGCAGGGCCGCGTAGCAGGCATAGATGTGCTGATCAACAGTAACAAGCCGGGTGATGAGCCCCGGGTACGTGTACGCGGTAACCGTTCTATCACAGCTGGTAATGATCCGCTGTACATTGTAGACGGGATCCCGTATGCAGGTAACATGAACGACATCAACCCGGGCGATATCGCTTCCATGGATGTTCTGAAAGATGCATCCGCTACAGCGATCTACGGTTCCCGCGGCGCCAACGGCGTGATACTGATCTCTACGCATAAAGGCAAGAGCGGTCCGCCCAAAGTGAACTACAGCGCCAATTACGGCATTATCAAAACGCTGGGCCGTACAGACATGATGGATGCCAACACGTATATTGCCATGAGAAGGGAAGCCAACCGCGCCATCGGCAAATACAATGACAACAACCCGGATTCTTCCGATTCTAAAATATTCAACGCCACAGAATACCCCAACGTAAAAAGTGGCGTGAACACCGACTGGCAGGACCTGATGCTGCAGACCGGCTGGCAAACACAGCACAGCCTGGGCGTAAGCGGCGGCAGTGATAAAACAAAATATGCTGCCAGCCTGGGATACTTTAAACAAGAGGGCGTATTGAAACTGCAAAGCTTTGAAAGGTATAACCTTCATGTGAACCTGGACCAGGAGATCAGTAAACGGATCAGGGCAGGTATCTCTTTACTGGGCTCTTACAGCAAACGCAGGGGGGAAACCTACAACGGCATGGACGCGGCGCTGAAAATGCTGCCCATTGCATCTCCGTATGATGCATCCGGTAACCTGATCACGTATCCTACCGGTGATAACCAACAGCCTAACCCGCTGCTGGATTATGTGAACGACAACCGTGTGGAAGACAGGACCCGCTTCCGTGTATTTACCAGCCTGTATGGCGAAATAGACCTGGCCGACGGATTAAAGTACCGCCTGAACGTAGGCCCGGATATTCAGCAAAGCAATTACGGCCTGTTCATGGGTAAGAACAACTCCAACCAGCTGATAGCAAGCGGCGATGCTGTTGCTCAAAAGAACGGCTATACCGTAACCGCCTACACGGTAGAGAACCTGTTAACCTATAACAAAGTGTTCCGCCAGAAACACAACGTAGGCATCACCGCACTGTACAGCGTACAACGCCAGCGCGAAGATTCTTCCAATGCTGCTGTGCGCGGTATTCCCGTAGAGGACCAGCAATGGTACAACCTGGACGAAGCCGGTAACGTAACCGCCATTGGCAGCCAGCTGGGAACCTGGACCATTCTCTCTTACATGGGCCGTATCAACTATGGTTATGACGATCGTTACCTGATCACACTGACCCTGCGTGCAGACGGATCTTCCAGGTTTGCGCCAGGTAAGAAATGGGGTTACTTCCCATCTGTGGCGCTGGCCTGGAATATGACCAACGAGGATTTCATGCGCTCTGTTACCTGGCTGGATAACCTGAAGATCCGCGCCAGCTATGGTAAGATAGGCAACACCGGTATCCCGCCGTATGTTACGCAGGGCGGATTGCTGCGCAGCCCTTACTCCTTTAACAATAGAGGCGTGCTTGGCTATGCTCCCTACCAGCTGCGTAACCCTAACCTGACCTGGGAAACCACCACTTCATCCAATATCGGCTTCGACTTCAGCGTGTTCAAAGGAAGGCTGAGCGGCAGCTTTGATGTGTATAGGCAAAAGACCACCGACCTGCTGCTGAACCGCCTGCTGCCGACCAGCGAAGGTTTCCCCAGCGTGCTGGAAAATATCGGTGCCACAGAGAACAAAGGCCTGGAAGCTGCCTTATCAGCTATTATCCTGCAAACACCCAGCGGATTTACCTGGTCAACAGACGTGAACTTCTTTATTAACCGTGAAAAGATTCTGTCATTGGGCAATGGCGCGAAAAGCGACCCGGGCAATGCCTGGTTCGTTGGCCAGCCTATCACCGTTTATTACGACTACCAGAAGATAGGCATCTGGCAGGATGAAGCCGCAGCACAGGTGTACAAAGCACACCAGGGTGAAATACAGCTGAGGGATGTGAACAACGACAAGAAGATAGATGCCAACGACCGCGTAGTGCTGGGATCACAGCAGCCTGACTGGTCTGGCGGTATGACTCAACGTTTCTCCTGGAAAGGTATCGACCTTTCTATCGTAGCTTTTGCGCGTGTGGGCAACATGGTGAAGAGTGATTTTTACCAGAACTATAACACCCTGTTCGGAAGGTATAATAACCTGAACATCAATTACTGGACGCCTGCCAATCCTACCAACGATTTCCCGAGGCCTAACCGTAACCAGGAGCGCCCGAACAATTATACTACACTTAGTTATTTTGATGGTTCCTTCTTTAAGATCCGTAACATAGGCGTGGGCTACAATCTGCCCAAGAGCCTGATGGACCGCTGGAAGATGCAGGCGCTGCGTGTAAGCGTAGACGTAAAGCAGCCGCTGATCATTGCGCCATACCGGCAGAAATACAAGGGCATTGACCCGGAAGATGTGAACACGATCAGTGTTGACGCACCAGCTACCTGGATGCTGCAGTTTGGTTTAAATGCCACTTTCTAAAATTTTAAAAAAAGACCGTTATGAAGAATATGAAAAATTGCTGGTTGATAGCGCTGCTGGCCTTTGCAGCAACAAGCTGTAACAAGATGCTGGATGAAGACGTGGTGTCTACCGTTAACGACGATTTCTATAATACTCCTGCCGGGTTTACATCTGCCGTGAATGGCTCGTATGTGGCCATGCGGAGTTTCTACAGCACAGAGCGTGGTATGAGCCTGACCGTGTTTGGTACAGACGGTTATACCAACGGCTCTGATGGCAACTTCAAATTTGCGAATCAATATACTTCACAGCTGGATGGCCGTTATGACCATATCAGGGAGCTGTGGAATGCTACCTACCAGGCGATTAATACCGCAAACGTAGCAATAGACAGGGCTGAAAGCATCAGCGGGCTGGACTCTGTCGTAAAACGCACGGGCGTGGCAGAAGCGCGTTTCTGCAGAGCGCATTATCATTTCATCATGATGCAGTTATTCGGCGCCGTGCCCTTACAGCTGCATGAGAACAAAGAGATCAAGACAGACGCCCATCGCGACTCTGTCCCGAAGATTTACAACGCCATCATAGAAGATCTGCTGTATGCAGAACAGAACCTGCCCAACGTGCCTGATTTTGGCAGGGCGAGCAAACCCGCAGCAGAACACCTGCTGGCAAGGGTGTACCTGACAAGGGCCAGTTCTATAGCCAAACAACCTACGGATTATGATAATGCTGCCAAATATGCGCAGATGGTGATCAGCAGCTACGGCTTCTCCCTGCTGCCAGATGTTGGACAGGTTTGGGCGCAAGGCAAGGAAAACAACGCAGAAACCGTGTGGGCGGCACAGTATACCACCGATGCGCTGTATAATTCCAATGATAACAACGCCTGCCGCTTTTTCCTGATGCAGTACGACATATTGGATGGCATGAAGCGGGACCTGCCCAACGGCACACCCTGGAAACGTTTCAGGCCCACCGCTTTCCTGCTGGATACCCTCTACCAGGAACGCGTGCACGATACCCGTTATGAGAAATTCTTCACTACCGTTTGGAAAACAAATAATCCTACCGCTACACTGAAATTAGGCGATACTTCTGTATGGATGCCCGGCTACAACGTAACCGATTCAGCGATCGCCAGCAAAAAGTATCTGCTGGTGCCCCCTCGCAATTATACAGAAGTGCTGTACCCTTCGCTGAATAAATTCGCGGATGCACTGAGGCCTGATAACCAGGCTTCGGGTGTACGGCCCTTTATTGCTTTCCGGCTGGCGGAAGATTACCTGATAGCAGCGGAAGCACTTATGATGAAAGGCGATAAAGCCAATGCCCTGAACTTCATCAATGCCGTGCGTATGCGCGCTGCGCGTCAGGGTTCCACCCCTGACGAAACTACTGCGCACAGGGATGCCATGAGGATAACAGAAGCTCAGCTCACCCTGGATTTCGTGCTGGATGAAAGGGAACGTGAACTGGTGGGCGAGCAGTTACGATGGTTTGACCTTGTACGTACCAATAAACTGCTGGAAAGGGTTAAGGCTCACAACCCGCAGGCGGCTAAAAATATAGAACCCAGGCATATGCTGAGACCTCTGCCGCAGGACCAGATAGACAGGGTAAGTAATCCACAGGATTTCCCGCAGAATCCGGGATATTAATCTGAGGGTTTGAATATTTGTTTGAGGGTTTGATAGTTTGAAGGTTTACTGCCGTTTCAAACTTTCAAACCCTCAAACTTTTAAACTGATTGTTTTATCGTATCTTGATCTTCTCTAAAACCCTCTGTGTTATGTCCCAAAAAAAGATACTCTTCCTCACCGGCGATTATGCTGAAGATTACGAAACCATGGTACCCTTCCAGATGCTGCTGATGGTAGGGCATGAAGTGCATGCAGTATGCCCCGACAAAGCTGCCGGTGAGAAAGTGATCACCGCCATCCATGATTTTGAAGGAGACCAGACCTACAGTGAAAAAAGGGGCCACTATTTTACGCTGAACGCTTCCTTTGCAGATATACAGCCGGCGGAATATGATGCGCTGGTGATCGCTGGCGGCCGGGCGCCTGAATACCTTCGCCTGGATAAGAAGGTGATAGAGCTCGTGAAATACTTCTTTTCCAATAACAAACCGGTGGCGGCCATTTGTCATGCCATCCAGATCCTGACGACAGCTGATGTGGTGCGGGGCAGAAAGCTGACCGCCTACCCGGCCGTAGGCCCGGAGGTGACCATGGCCGGAGGGAACTATCAACATGTGAACATTGACGACGCCGTAACGGACGGTCTGCTGGTAACCGCCCCTGCCTGGCCGGCCCATCCCAGGTGGATAGCCGCCTTCCTGAAAGTGCTGGGTACCCGTATAGAGTTGTGATAATCTGTAAATTATTGATTTTAAGTTCGGTATTTGCCGAAGAAATAATCCTCATTCCGGTTTCTTAATTATGCCTGCATTGCTTACCTTTGCAGCCGAATTGAAATCCATAATATCACTATGTCCGGACAGCTTAAAGAAGTTCGTAGCCGTATAAAATCAGTACAATCCAGCCAGCAGATCACCAAGGCAATGAAAATGGTGAGCGCCGCCAAGCTGAGACGCGCACAGGATGCTATTTTGCTGATGCGCCCTTATGCCGTGAAGCTCCAGGAAATGCTGCAGAACATCGTTTCCAGCACGGAAGGCGATTTTGAAATGGCCCTGGCCGCAGAAAGGCCGGTAGAAAAGGTGCTGATCGTGGTAATCACTTCTGACCGCGGACTGTGTGGCGCTTATAACTCTAACCTGATAAAGCTGGCCAAACAGCTGATCCGCGAGAAATATGCGGAGCAGTACGCCAAAGGACGTGTGGAGATCATGCCTATCGGCAAAAAAGGTTATGAGCACTTTGCAAAGAACGGATATAAGATCAATGACCAATACTGGCACCTGTTCGCAGATCTCAACTTTGATCATGTAAAACAGGCTGCCGCCATTGCCTTGAACGGCTTCATAAAAGGCGATTACGATGCAGTAGAGCTGGTATACAGCCAGTTCAAGAACGCCGCTACCCAGGTATTTACCACCGAGCAGTTCCTGCCTATCGCTAAAGTAGCACAAAAGGAAGGACAGCAGAAGATCAAGGCTGATTACATTTTTGAACCGGAGAAAGAGGCCCTGATCGCAGAACTGATGCCCAAGATCCTGAACACCCAGTTCTTTAAAGCCATACTGGACGGCCATGCTTCTGAGCACGGCGCCCGTATGACCGCCATGGATAAAGCGACAGAGAATGCCGCAGAAATGCTGCGCAGCCTGAAACTGTCATACAACCGCGCCCGTCAGGCCGCCATTACAACGGAACTGACCGAGATCGTGAGCGGTGCTGCCGCCCTGGCAGGTTAAGACGTGAATCTTATTCACATCAAATCAACAGCGAAAAAATTCATTTCTTCAATAGCGTCAAAGACTGTAACTTTCAGTCTTTGACGCTTTTTCTTTACGGGTGCAATGCGCCAACTACATTGTACAAAATTCACAACTATGGAAATCTCTCAGATCATACCGCACGTAGAGGCATTAATATTTGCCGCTGACCGTCCCTTACCGGTACTGGAAATTGTGGATCTGCTGAATAACGCACTGGCCTTCCTGGAAGACCGCGCCACGCTGGACCAGGTGGAAACAGCCATAGAGGCCATCAGGGAAAAATACCATACTGAATTCTACGCTTTCGAGGTGAGGGAAAGCGGGGGTGGTTACCAGTTCCTGACCAAAAAGGACTACTACCAGACGGTAGCACAGCTGAACGGGGAGAAATTCCTGAAACGCCTGTCTACCGCCGCCCTGGAAACCCTGGCCATCATCGCCTACAAACAACCTATTTCCAAAGGGGAAATAGAACATATACGCGGCGTCAGCTCCGACTATTCCATTCAGAAACTGCTGGAAAAAGAGCTGATTGTCATATCCGGCCGTAGCGAGGAGCTGCCCGGCAAACCCTTGCTGTACACTACCTCCAAAGCATTTATGGACTATTTCGGGCTGAACTCTCCTGCTGATCTGCCCAAGCTGAAAGAGGTGTTTGACGAAGAAGTGATACAACCTACCCTCATTACCGACGAGGCATTTCATCATAGCAATGGCAACGGTTTCGTAGTATCCGAGAATGGGGAACTGCTGGAAGACGCTTATATTCCGACCATCACCATTCATGAGGATGTGGCGATCCCTGAAGATGCGGAAGAAAGCGAAACACCGGAAACAGAAGAACCGGCTGCCCCTTCGGCTCCTGCCGAATCAACGGAAGCTCCCGTGGAAGATGCCGCGCCGGAGCAGGAAGCAGGAACAGAAGAAACGCCGGATGTTAACGCTGCTGCTACCTGGGGCGGTGATGAAGACGAAGAGGAGGAAGAGGAAGAAGAACTGGACGATCTCGATGAATACGACGGGGACGATGATGAGGATGATGAAGACGAGGATGACGAAGATTTTGAAGACGAGGAGGATGAAGATGAGGACGGGGAGGACGATGAAGAGGAAGACGAGGATTTTGAAGATGAAGAGGAAGAGGAAGATTTTGACGAAGATGAGGATGATGAAGAGGAAGAAGACGAGGATGAAAAAAAATAAGGCAACACCACTACTGCAAATAAAGATGTCCCGCCTTGGCGGGACATTCCTTTTTTAAGCTGATCTGTTTATTCCCCGATCTTCCTGATGACAGCCGCAAATATGCCGCTCAATTTTTCATCTGCCTTGCCGGCCACGGCAATGATCTCTTCAATGGAAACCGGGTGCAGGTTATCAGGATCGCATTCATCGGTGATCACTGATACGGCAGCACAGGGCAGCTGCAGCTGGTTAGCCACGATCACTTCGGGCACGGTGCTCATCCCTACCACATCGGCTCCTATCATACGCAGAAAACGGTATTCTGCCCTGGTTTCCAGGTTGGGGCCCATAACGGAAACATATACGCCGGTTTTTAAAGCGGCGCCTTTGGCGCTTGCGGCCTCCTGTAAAAGCTGTCCCAGCTGCTTATCATATGGGCAGCTCATATCCGGGAAACGGGTGCCGAAAGCCGGCGCATTTAAGCCGCGCAGTGGACTTTCAGGCTGCAGGTTGATATGATCTTCCAGTAATACCAGATCTCCTTTTTTAAAGGCGGGATTCATGCCGCCGGCGGCATTGCTCAGCAGCAGCTGCTGCACACCCAACGCTTTCATGACCCTTACCGGGAAGGTGATCTGCTGCATGGTGTAGCCTTCATAGTAATGAAAACGCCCCTGCATGGCGATCACCTGCGCATCGCCGATACGGCCGAAGATAAGATGCCCCTTATGGGATTCTACCGTGGCCTCCGGGAAATGAGGGATCTCGTTATAGGGAATGCTTTTTTCTACCTCAATATGATGTACCAGCTGTCCGAGGCCTGTGCCCAGCACAATGCCCACTTTGGCCTGGTGATAGTTAAACTGGCGTAACCACGACGCAGTTTCCGTGATCTGTTGTAATAGCGTTTCCATGGCGCAAAGAAAATATAAAAGCGCTTCACTTTTGCGTTTTGTACAGGAACCAGCGCAATCGTTTGCAGTAAAAATTAAACGGGTTTGGGCTGTAATTCAGACCTTTGTAAAAGTGCTTTGCAAAATCGATTTTCCGCTCATCACATTTTTAATGCAATCGGTTGTGTAATTAGCTGGCATTTTATAATTTGGAAGCATTTTAGTGCCCCGGCAGAGAGGGGAGCATAACAGAATGACACTGCGTAGTTAAGGCGAGGGCAGACCAGCCAGAAAAGCAGACGAATAAATTACACGTAATGAGAAAAATATTGATCTTTTGCAGCAGCTTGATGCTGTTACATGGCGTTGCAAGCGCCGGAGGACCGCTTAAAAAAAAGCAATGGACGCCACTGTTTAACGGCAAAGACCTGAAAGGATGGAAACAATTGGGAGGTACCGCAAAATACCATGTTGAGAACAATGAAATTGTGGGAACGACCGTACTGCAAACGCCCAACTCCTTCCTGGCAACTGAAAAAGATTATGGCAATTTTATACTGGAACTGGAATTTAAGCTGGATAAGGAATTCAATTCCGGCATTCAGTTCCGGAGCCAGAGCCGGGCTGATTACCAGAACGGCCGTGTGTTTGGCTACCAGATGGAAATAGACCCATCTGACAGGCGCTGGAGCGGAGGAATATACGAAGAAGGCCGCCGCGGCTGGCAGTACCCGATGGAACTGAACCCGGGCGGACAAAACGCCTTCAAAAAGACGGAGTGGAACAAATACCGGATAGAATGCAGAGGATCTGAGATCCGTACATGGGTAAACGGGGTACCCACCGCTCACCTGGTAGATACCGCCCTGCCTAAAGGCTTTATCGCCCTGCAGGTGCACAGTATTGGCAATAAAACGGATGATGCAAGCAAGGATATCCGCTGGCGCAATATTCGCATTATTGAGGATCCGGCGGCCTCACAGTATTCGCCCTACGATAATATCTACGTGGTGAATAACGTGGTGAACGATCTTTCTGCCCAGCAGAAAAAGAACGGCTACGTGATGCTGTGGGATGGCAAGACCAGCAACGGCTGGAGAGGCGCTTACAACAAGCCCTTCCCCACCAAGGGCTGGACCCTGGACGACGGCACCCTGAGCATTCACCAGTCTAATGGCGATGAAATGGGTTCCGGCGGAGATATCGTAACCGAAAATGAATACAGCGCTTTTGAGCTGGAATTCGAGTTCAGGCTGACGGAAGGCGCTAACAGCGGACTGAAGTATTTTGTGAAGGAAGTATATGAGACGGGCGGTAAATCGGCGATCGGTCTGGAATACCAGGTACTGGATGACGAAAAACACCCGGATGCCAAGCTGGGCCGCGATGGAGACCGTACCCTGGCGTCATTATACGACCTTATGCCAAGGAAACAGATAAAACAAGCGTTGAAACCGATTGGAGAATGGAATAAAGGGCGTATTATTGTATCTCGAAATAACCATGTGGAGCATTGGCTGAACGGATTTAAAGTACTGGAGTATGAACGCGGATCACAGGAGTTCAAGGATCTGGTAGCCATCAGCAAATACAAAAACTGGAAAAATTTCGGCTTATGGCCAGAAGGACACATTCTGTTGCAAGACCACGGTAACAATGTTTCTTTCCGCAGCCTGCGCATAAAAACTTTATAATCAATAAGACATATCAGCAGTAAAGAGTAATCGCTTACTTTTTACTGTTTCATATAAAGAGTTTTCATTGTTCACTGTTCTATATAAAACATTCCGATTCTTCGGAGTGTTTTTTTATTTTAGTGTAAACCACACCAATGACTACACTAAAACATTCCGTTCTTTTACTGGCCGGAACACTGCTACTAGGCGCCTGTGACCCGCAGGAACAGCAGCATAAAAACGACGCTGCCGCCGATCTGCTCCATAACACCGTAGACCGCTACTTCGAAGAGAAGATGGAGATCTTCCCGATAGATGCAACCTTCAATGGAGAACACCAGTTCGATAACCTGCTGCACATGGAGATCAGCGATGGTTTCCGGCAGCATATAGACAGCTTTGCCAGCCGCTACCTGGCGGAACTGGATAAAGTAGATACGGCCGCTTTAAGCCCTAATGACCGCATCAGCTATGATATTGCCCGCTGGGAGCTGAACATCATGAAAGAAGGGCTTACTTTTCATGATCACCTGATGCCCATTAACCAGTTCGCATCCCTTACGCTCACGCTGCCCCAACTGGGCTCTGGCACCAGCGCCCAACCATTTAAGACAAAAGAAGATTACGAAAAGTTCATGCAGCGCATGAAAAGTTTTTCGCAATGGGCTGACAGCGCGATTGCCAATATGCGCCGCGGCGAAGCAAGCGGCTATGTACTGCCCAAAGCGCTGGTGGTAAAAGTGATCCCACAGCTGGCCGCTCTCACCAAAAAAGACAGCAACAACGTTTTTTACGGCCCGCTGAAACAGCTGCCGGAAGGGCTTGACAGCAGCGCACGCGGCGCCCTGTCCACTGAATACAAGCAGGCTATTGAAACCAGCATTATCCCTGCTTTCGAAAAACTGCGCAGCTTCATGCAAACAGAATACCTGCCCAAAGCCCGCAGCAGCAGCGGCATTGGAGGCGTACCCGACGGCAAGGCCTATTATCAATATCTGATCCGCTTCTGGACCACCACCAATAAAACACCGGATGAAATATTTGCTACCGGCGAAAAAGAAGTGGCTCGTATCCGTGGTGAGATGGAAGAAGTAAAGAACAGCACCGGCTTCAAAGGCGACCTGGCTGCCTTCTTTACGTTTGTACGCAACGACCCTCAGTTCAAAATATTCAAGACACCGGCACAGGTGCTGGACTCCTTCAAGGCGATAGAGAACAAGATCATGCCCGGCGTGCAGCAGATGTACCTGCATCTTCCCAAAACCAAATTCGAGATCCGGCAAACGGAAGCTTACCGCGCCGCCTCCGCCAGTGCCGAGTATTTCCCCGGCAGCGTGAAAGATGGCCGTCCAGGCGTGTTCTATGTGCCCATCCTGGATGCCAAAAAGTTCAGCTATGTAGGTATGGAATCCCTGTTCCTGCATGAGGCCATCCCCGGTCATCACTTCCAGAGCTCCCTGCAGCAGGAGAACGACTCCCTGCCGAAGCTCCGCAAATTCATCTGGTTTGGCGCATACGGTGAAGGCTATGCATTGTATTGCGAAGGGCTGGGCAAAGAGCTCGGCCTGTACACCAATCCCTACCAGTACTTTGGCCGTTTAAGCGACGAGATCCACCGCGCCATCCGCCTGGTGGTGGACGTTGGTATGCATGCCAAAGGATGGAGCCGTGAGCAGGCGCTGAAGTATATGCTGGACAACGAGCCACTGTCTGAAGAAGAAGCTACCGCCGAAATTGAGCGTTATATGGCCCTTCCTGGTCAGGCCCTCTCCTACAAAACAGGTGAGCTAAAGATCAGGGAACTGCGTCAGAAATACGAACAGCAGCTGGGCAATCAGTTCAGCCTGAAGGATTTTCATGACGAGCTGTTAAAAGACGGTTGTGTACCCCTGAGTGTGCTGGAAGTGAAGATGCAGCGTCGTTTCGGAAAATAATTTTCATGTTTGAAGCTTTGAGGGTTTTAAAGTTTGACACGTTTACGAGAATGTCAAACTTTAAAACCCTCAAACTTTTAAATTTCAGCACTGCAAGTGTTATACATTACATATTGCAATTTTTATAATGTTGTCTTTTTGCTATCAGCCGCAGATTTACGGGGAACAGAAATGTAAAATTTACGCTTTCCACCCATCTCAACATTAACAATTTTATCATTTTGCTTTGAGAAAAGATACTTAAATTTATATAGGGTTAGCAACATGGGAACCGCAACGGTCTAAGGCAGGGTTGACCATATCACCATTGGACAGCAACTAATTTCAGCCAGTTCATATTCTGTGGAACGCTGACTGTTATCAGACAACAGTCAATCTCGCTTTCGACCTCACTTTTCGGCTTATGTATTTATTAGTGGATAGGCCCCTTATTCTTAACAGCTTAAATTGATGGTATTATGTTAGATCTCATTTTTAACTACTGCCTGTCATTTCCGGGCGTTACCGCCGAAGAAAAGTGGGATGAGGAGATGTGTTTTTCTGTAGGGGATAAACTGTTCTGCACCATGCAGATCGATGCTCCTAATAAGCTCTCCTTCAAATGTACCTGTGAAGATTTTCACAGCATGATCGCAAAGCCCGGTATCTCGCCGATGCCTTACCTGGCGCGGTATCACTGGGTACAAATAAAGCGCCCCGACACCCTGGAATGGTCTGAACTGCAGACCCGCATACAACAAGCATATGAGCTTATAGTGAATATGCTTCCTCCGGAGGAACGGGACGCCATATTAAAAGCGAAGGTATAAACGTTTAACCTTCCACGTTATGATCTGTTATATTTTGGGCTCCCAGCCTTTCTCGTAAGTCCTGCTCCACAGCTTCGCTGCGGCGGTATCATTCAATATATGCCCGTTCTTCGGATCACAATGCAGCACACGTCCTACGCGCTGTGATATATTACCTAAATGACATAATGTTACACTGGCATGTCCTACTTTCTCAATCTCTGAGTTCAGGGTGGCCTTACCTCTTATACTATCCAGGAAGTTAGTGATGTGAATAGCATCGAGGAATTCGCCTGCGGGACTTACCACATTGGTAACGTTCTGCCCGGGATTTTGCTGCTGCTTTACTTCTTTCACCAGTTTCCCTTTCTCATCAAAGATCTTGTAGCTGTCGCCTCCGGAATTGTATAGGGCCCCTTTTTCGCCGAAGAGAGCGAAACCGCGGCCGCTGCCTTCCAGCTCGTAGGGATGGCAGCTACGGCCTTCCCAGGTAATAGATTTACCGCCTTCAAATTCGAAATTAATGGTTTGAGTATCGGGTGTTTCCCAGTCATCTTTCGGATAGGCATAACGGCCACCGGAAGAGCTCACTTTTGTGGGGAATTCTACATCCAGGAACCAGCGCATACAATCCAGCTCATGGGTGCCATTGTTACAAGCCTCACCGGTGCCCCAGTTCCAGCGCCAGTGCCAGTTGTAGTGTACGATATTGTCCAGGTAATCTTTACGCGGAGCAGGGCCCTGCCACAGATCCCAATCCAGTGTGGAAGGCACCGCTATTTTCTTTCCTATGCCGATAGGCTGACGGCTGTTTACATACCAGCCCCGGGCATAATATACTTTACCGATGATACCTTGCTCTTTCACTTCTTTTACGGCCTGATTGAGGTTAGGCCAGGAACGGCGCTGGTTACCCATCTGTACCAGGCGTTTGTGTTTACGGGCAGCCTCGATCAGCAGCTCTCCTTCGTTCGGGTTCTGGCTGCAAGGCTTTTCAACGTATACGTGTTTACCGGCTGCGCAGCCCATGATAGCGGCGGGGGCATGCCAGTGGTCGGGTGCGGCTACTACCAGCGCATCAAAATCTTTCTTCTCCAGCAGTTTGCGGATGTCTTTGATCACCTCCGGCTTGCGCTCCTGTGCACCAGCGATAGCTTTAAGCCCTTTCTGGATGGCGCCGTCCTCTACATCGCACACATAACCTATTTCTGCACCGGGCAATTTGGCCGCTACCTGCGCCAGCCAATTACCGCGGGAGTTTACACCCATTACTGCCAGCACCACTTTATTGCTGGGCGCCTGCTGACCAAATACAGGGAAATTAAGATAGGTAAGCCCGGCTCCCATGCCTGCCATGGCGCCGGTTTTAAGGAAATCTCGTCTTTTCATCATTATATTTTTAATAACGTGTGATAACGTGAAGATTGATCCATAGCGGATCAACTCATACAACAATCGGTTGCATAAAGAAAGGGAACAGCGGATTTAAATGCAAGTAAATAGTGATGAGCGTAAATACGCGAAGTGCACAATGCTGAACGCCGAACGCTTTCTGCGTTTAGCTTTAAGCATTCAGCGTATTCCACATTACACCGTATACATCAGTGGCGACCAATTGTTCTTTGTTAACAGGTTGCGGGGTGATGAGCACCGGATGATAAGCCGGATCTTCGGGGATGCGGCCATGTGATCCCTTGATCAGGGTAGCATCCAGCGGAATTACATTCATCAGGTAGCGGAAGCCCATCTTTTTCTTCAGCAGCTTGCCTGCTACTTTCAGCTTCACCAGGGGATCTGCCGGGTTGAGGAACATTTCTACGGGATCGTAACCGGGTTTACGGTGGATCTCTACCAAACGGGCAAAATCGGGTGCTTTGTTATCATCCAGCCAGTAGTAGTAAGTGAACCAGCTATTGCTGTCGGCCACCAGCACAAAATCGCCGGTACGCTCGTGATGCAGGTGGTGGGCACGTTTGCCTTCCCTGCCCAGCACCATTTGTACGCCCGGTATGTTCTCCAGTATAGCGCGTACTTTTTTATAGCTGCGGGGATCATTGATATAAATATGGGCCAGCTGGTGATCAGACACGGCAAAAGCCTTTGATGCGCCGGGATCCAGCAGCTCGAGGCCTCTTTCTTCGCGTACCTGTATCAGGCCTTCCTGGCGCAGGATCCTGTTGATGTGCACCGGGTTATTTACAGGAGATATGCCATATTCCGATAACAGTATTACCTGTGCGCCTTTCTTTTCGTAGAAGGTGACCAGCTGTTTGCACACCTCGTCTATTTCGCGCAGCTCTTTGCTGATACGGGATATATCCGGCCCGAACTTTTGCAGGCAGTAATCCAGGTGAGGCAGGTAAATAAGTGTCAGGGTCGGGTTGTGCAGGTCATCTGTAAGCTGGGAAGCGTCTGCGATCCACTGGGTGGATTTGATATCGGCGCCGGGGCCCCAGAACTGGAAGAGGGGAAACTGTCCCAGCTCTTTCTGCAGGTGATCCCGCAGGGAAGCCGGGTGCGAGTAGCAGTCCGGCATCTTACGCCCGTCTGAAAGATACTGGGGCCGGGGCGTAACGGAATAATCTGCGCTGGAGTACATGTTATACCACCAGAACATTTTAGCGCAGGTAAAATCAGGATCAAGGCGGCGGGCCTTATCCCAGATCTTTTCTGCCTGCACCAGCTTATTGGATTGTTTCCAGAATTTTATTTCGCTGTCTTCCCGGTCATACCATCCATTGCCCACAATACCATGATCCGAAGGCCATTTACCGGTAACATAGGTACTTTGCACTGCGGTTGTTACAGCAGGCACCATCGGGTTTACGGTGGCCAGGTGATGCTGCTTAACGTAAGCCTGCAGGAAGGGAGTATGCTCACCTATTACTGATGTAGAGAGTCCGACTACATCGATCACTACTGTTTTTTTCATGGATAGTTGGTTGCCGTTACGAATCGGAACCAAAGCTAGGGTGCTGCCATCACAATTCCAACTGCTGCCGTACCCAGGCCAGTTCCCGTGCTATGGATTGATCTATTGGTAATTTAAGGTCTGCAGGCAGCACTTCCCAGGTGTAGGTCTCTACTTCCAGGTGTGCAGTAAATTCCTGCGCTTTGCGTAATGCTAATACCTGCTTAATATCTTCCTGCGTAGCTGCGAGCAGTCCGTAGCGGTCTATGAACAGGGGCACATGAAAATGGGAGCGCCATTCCTGCACCTGCGGATTACCTGCATCCTCCAGGGCCTGCGGCAGATCGGGATAATGCGTGTAGCCATTAGTGGTACGCGCTATTACCTGGTGCAGATAAGTGGGCTCATTGAAAGCGCGGAAGGCGTCAATAACGGCTGCTCTTTCCCGGCTGCCTGCCGCGGGCAGTGCAGCTTTCAGGGCGGCACTGATCTGCAGCTTGCCTATCTTCAAACCGTGCTGCTGCATGCGTGACAGCACATCAGCAGGTTGTTCGTAAGCAAGGGCAAAGTGGCATACGTCATAACAAAGCTGCACATGATCTTTTATAAGCATGGCCGCATCTGCTTCCGTTACGCTAAATTTATCAGCAAGAAAGGGTATCCCGGCGGGCATGAGGCGTTGAAAATACCAGTCGATATACTCCTGTGAATTTTCAAGCAGGCCATCTGGCTCCGGCTCTATATCAATATGCAGGAGCGGGCCGCCGGCACGGCGTATGCGTACCAGCTGTTCTACCACCAGGAGTAAATTCAGCGTAGCGCTTTCCGTAACGGAAGATCTTTCTTCCTCACAGCGGGCGTTCCATAATTTATAGGATAAAGGAGCGGTAGAAACACCTCCTTCCATCCCTTCGGGCAGTAATGCCGCCAGCAGGCGAAACAGGCGGATGGTATAGGCTACACGGTCTGCCGTGGTCCAGTCAGGTGTGTGCACCTGGTCTTTCACTACTACGTTATGAAATCCACCGTAGGGAAAACCGTTCATGGTGAACACATAACAATCCTGTTCCTTCAGCCATGCCTTGAATGCCTGCAGCGCATCTTCCTTACTCAGCTCCAGGCTGGCAGTATTAGAGAGGCGCAATCCAATACCGAAGGGCTGCTGCGGGCTCAGGGCCGCCTTCACCAGCGGTACGTGCTGCTGCAGCTGTTTGAAATGCGCATTCCAGTTTTCGCCGGGATGGATGTTTGTGCAGTATGTTAAATGTCCGTACGGTGTGTTCATTCTCTTTGTTTGACGTTTGAGGTTTGATGTTTGAAGTTCGTTAGAGGTTGGAAGCTGGCGACAAGTGCCCTAACCTCAAACATCAAACCTCAAACTTCAAACTTTCCATCTGTTTCAGCATAGCGGCTGCTTTCTGCAGGAGCGCTACATTCATCTCATTTACTTCTGCGCCCTGCCCGATGGCTTTCAGCAGGCAGATCGTGAGGCGACCTCCCAGGTGCTCGCGAAACTCCTCCAGGCCTTTTATTACAGGCGAAATAGTTTGGCCTTCCATATCCAGCAGCGGGTGATAGATGGGCAGGCCCATTTGCTGTAATACACGGAGGATGCGGTCCATAGAGGAACGGTCCAGCCACCCTAACAAATATGAATATACGCTGTCCAGTGCAATGCCGATAGAAACCGCTTCACCGTGACGTAAAGCGAAATTCGTGAGCTGTTCCAGTTTGTGGCCGCTCCAGTGGCCAAAATCGAGCGGACGGGAAGAACCGCTTTCAAAGGGATCTCCGGCGCCGCCTATATGTGCAAGGTGCAATTCGGCACAACGGTAGATCAATTCCTGCATGGCTTCCATGTTGCCGGCGGCCAGTGCTGCAGCCTGGTCTTCCATCCATTCAAAGAATGGCGCATCCTTGATCAGGGCCACTTTAACGGCTTCTACCATACCGGAGCGCCAGTCGCGCGCATCCAGGGTAGTAAGGAAATGTGCATCGTTAAACACAGCGGCAGGCGGGGCAAAGGAACCCAGGAAATTCTTCTTCCCTTTGTAGTTGATGCCGTTCTTCACACCTACTCCTGAATCGTTCTGCGACAGTACGGTAGTAGGGATCCGGATGTGGCGAACGCCCCGGTGGGATACGGCCGCTGCAAAGCCAACCAGGTCCAGCAGGGAGCCGCCGCCAATGCCGATAACAAAGGAATGGCGGTCTATCGCATATTTATCTATGGCATCTACCAGGCGGAAAAATAAAGCTTCGTCGTTCTTACAGGCCTCTCCTCCCGGTATTACAATCATCTCATGCGCCAGCTCCATGGAGGGAATGGCCTTAAAATAAGCTGGCAGCTGCTGTTGCAGATGAGGATGGCTTTGCCATACGCCTTCATCTGCTACTATCAGTAGGCGCTTGCGGTAGTGGCTGCTGGCTTGTTCCTGTAAAAATGCTGCTAAACAGTCGTTAGACGGTTCAAAGAGATGCGTGGTAAAGAAAACGCGGTAAGCAAAACTTACCTGAAATTGCTGTTGAATATAGTTGCTGTTCATCGTCTCAAGTCCATTCTGGTGAAAGTCGGCGATCAAAGTACAAAAATATATTAAAAAAACTTTCTGTAGGACAAAAGGCCCTGGTGAATACCAGAGCCTGCCTGGAATCTGCAGAAATTTAACGTAGTACTCCCCGATAGCGGGGATACGTATTAGTACTTAAAAGTTCAGCACTCTCCCTATTGCAGGTCTTCATATAAATGCCGAATTTTGTACAGGACAATACAAACAACAAAACGCCAATTATTTAGAGCGCCGTTAACCCTGTAACAAATCTGTAATTTTTTCATAATACATTTTTTGTTGCAATAGCCTGAGTATGCTGTCAGCATTTGGCATGAGGAGGGATATTACAAGTATGAAAAGGATTATAACTTTCACACTGTTATACTGTCTTGCAGCATGGCATGCCCATGCGCAGCAGCAGGCTGTGGACAGCCTTTACAGGCTTATGCAGCGCCAACCAGCGGATACCAATACGGTAGCTGCCTGTTACGCATATGGGAACCGGTTCTTCCCGGACCAGCCGGACAGCTCCGCTTTTTATTATAAAAAAGGACTGGCAGTGGCCCGGCAGCTGCACTACCTGCGGGGCATTGCCCAATTTACCTCCTACTATCTCTACATACTGAACCAGCGGGGTGAGTATGCCAAAGGCCTGCATATGGTTACACAGGCCGCTGTGATCTATCGTGCGCTGAAAGATGAAAAGAACCTGGGGATCGCGATCAATAATATGGGTAACCAGCATCATGAGCTGGGCAATTTCTCTGCCGCCGCCGGCTACTATCTGCAGGCTATTGCCCTGGCGGAAAAGACACAGCATACAGTTGTGCTGCCCAAATTATATAATAATGTGGCGTCTATCTTCCTGAGTTTAGAGGATTACAAGAAAAGCCTTCAATACGCTACCAAAGCCGCAGCACTGGGGCGGCAGCAAAAAGATACGCCCCGCATCGCCTCTGCTTTGGTAAACCTTGGCTATGCCCAGACCAAGCTGGGGCGTTTACAGCAGGGAGAGGCCACCTTTATGGAAGTGATACGGCTGGGCAGGTACCTGGGCGATAGCACCTATGTGATGGACGGGTACATCAATTCAGGCAGCATTTACTCTGATCAGAACCAGCATCAGAAAGCCCTGCGGCAGTATGAGAAGACAATGGCCATTACGGATACGTATCCGGACCAGGACTACCGCCTGTATGCGCAGCTGGGATATGGGCAGGAACTGTTAAAGACCGGGCAAGCGCTCAGGGCAGACAGCATCATCGCATCTACCATTGCACTGGCCAGCAAGATGCAGGCTACAGATGAGCTGCGCCAGACCTACCTGACCGCTGCAGAGATAAAAGAAGCGCTACATCAGCCAGCCCAGGCCTTGCAATACCGCAAACAATATGAGGCGCTGAATGATTCGCTGCTGGGCGCCAGCACCCGAAAACATGTAGAACAGCTGGAAATAGCTTACCAAACCGCCCAGAAGGATAAAGAGCTGGCAGAAAAGAAGCTGTTGCTGGCAGAGAAGGATGTACAACTGGAATGGAAGGCAAAGTGGCAGGCCATTTTCCTGCTGACCATCGCCCTGCTGGCAGTACTGGCCACGCTGATATGGTTACGCTACCGTGCACGGCGTAAACTGCATGCACAACAGCTGCAAACCATTGAAAAGGAAAGGACCGTACAGGTGCTGGAAGCCCTGATGCAGGGAGAAGAGAAAGAGCGGGTACGGCTGTCAAAAGACCTGCACGATGGCGTAGGCGGACTGCTGTCCGCTGTAAAGATGCATTTCAGCGCTATCAGGCATGAACAGGAGGTGTTGCGGGACAATCCTGCCTATGCACATGCCGTGCATTTACTGGACGACGCCATTACCGACATCCGCAAAACGGCGCATAACCTGATGCCGGAAACCCTTTACCGGCTGGGGTTGGGAGAGGCTTTACAAGCCTTCTGCAATAATATCAGCTATTCAGGCACTTTACAGGTCAGCTTTTACAGCACGGGAGAGATAGGCCGGTTCAAGCCCAATTTTGAACTATCGGTTTACCGTATTGTGCAGGAACTGGTCAATAATATCATCAAGCATTCCAGGGCCAATGAAGCACTGGTACAACTGAGCCAGCATGATTCGCTGCTGGCCATTACGGTAGAGGACAATGGCGTTGGCTTTAACCAGCAGTCTGCACAGCAGCGGGGCAATGGCCTTACCAGCCTGCAATCGCGGATACGTGCGCTGAACGGTAACATTGCCATTGATGCGGCCAGGGGCCAGGGTACTACGGCCTATATTGAATTTGACGTAAGCATCGTAACTAACTAGCTACGGCTTGAAACCTTAAATAATATATGCAGATCAAAGTGGCTATTACAGATGATCATCTGTTAGTGATCAATGGGATTAAGACCATGCTGGCTCCTTATGCACATATCAGCATTGTTTATGACACTACAGACCCCACAGGACTCTTACCGGCGCTGGCAGATACGCCGGCCGATGTATTGCTGCTGGATATACAGATGCCGTCTATTGACGGGATGGAACTGTGCAGGCAAGTGCACAAACAGCATCCGGATATGAAGGTAATTGCTATCAGCAGCTTTATGGATACCCGGTATATTAAACAGATGTTGCGCAACGGTGCAGCCGGTTACCTGCTGAAGAACACAGACCCCATTACATTGGTGAGCGCTATAGAAAAGGTGTATGAAGGCGAACAGTTCCTGGACGAAGCACTGAAGCAGGACCTGCTGAATGAAGCGCTGACCGGTAACAAAAGAAGCGCTTATGAAATACCGCTGACCCGGCGGGAGAAAGAAATACTGAAACTCATCGCAGAAGAACATTCCAACCAGGAAATAGCTGATCTTTTATTTATCAGCCTGCGCACGGTGGAAACACACCGGCTGAACCTTACCCAGAAACTGGCGGTAAAAAATACTGCCGGACTGGTAAAAGAAGCGATCAGGAGAGGATTGCTGGATTAAGTAACGGCAAAAGCACGCGCTAATAATAAGGATAATGGTAATAAGATAAGGATCGTCAAGGCATAGGGCAGGCTGGCAAAAGCAGCGGCCCATGCGGCGTTCATGGCCACCAGGGCCAGGATGCCTCCTTTCACGGCCTTGCCTATATTAGGCCCGATCGGGTCTTTCATGGCCCTGATCAGGGGTGCGTTGGTCATGTAGATGAACAGCAGTATGAAAGGCGAGGCCTGTAACAGACGGCCGTTCGCCACCGCGAGTACGGCAATGGTGCCATATACCAGTGCATAACATACGGCGGCTATACGAAGTGTTTTAATATTTCCCCCGTATACTTCTCCCCTGCTGATAGCGGTAACTGCCGCGATGTATACTACCGGGATCACGGCGATCCAGGTAAAGCGTTGTAATACCGGCTCCATCAGGCTGATGCCCAGCAGCAGGTTAAGGCCGCGGCACAGGCCCATATTCACAGGGCCCCAGCTGGCATGTTTTCCCCATTTATCATATACCAGCGCGCTGGCCATGATGGAAAGAGCAATGAAGCCCGCTACCCGGCCTACCGTAAAGGCGGCCAGTATACCCACCAGGAAAAGGTAGCTGCCCAGGATCACTGCCTGCGTTTTGGTGATCAGGCCACTGGGAATAGGACGTTCAGGCCGCTCCTGCTTATCGAGCGATGCATCAAATACATCATTGAAGACTACGCCGCCTCCATACAGGCCGATAGTAGCCAGGCACAGGCAGGCTACGGGTAACAAATCCAGATAGTTCGTATATGCCTTGTGTAAAAAACCGGAAATTGCTATACCCGCCAGTATATCTGCCACTGCGGTCAATAAGTTGGCCGGACGGACCAACCTTAAATAACCTAACGATTTGCTAAGAATATAACTCACCGGATACAGGGGTTTTATCAATAAATCTTGGTACTCCATCCATAAGCAGTCTTTGTTAGCGAATAATGATCGCATTCTTGTCTATCCGTGGTTGTTGGCCACCTCTTAGCACAGTACTCCCATTAAATTTTTCACTTTGATCGATCTGCTTCACTGTTTCAAAATCAGCTTCGTTGATTTGCCCGCTTTGTGAAAAAGCAGTTATTGCATTACGGTAAGTTACCAAATGAATGTGATTCGAGTCAATACCACTTTCGTGCATGAGCGCTGCGGTTTTGGGTACAGCGAGGGGATCGCTGATGCCCCAGTCCGCGGCCGAATTTACCATAATGCGCTCACTACCATATTGTTTAACGATATCCACCATCCGTTCGTTGCCCATTTTTGTAAAGGGGTAGATGGTGAAGGCTGCCCAGAAACCGCGGTCTAATACTTCTTTTACGGTTTCCTCGTTGTTATGGTCTACGATCACCATGGCGGGGTTCAGGCCATGCTCTATGGCAATGTCCATGCTGCGTTGGGTACCCTGTTTCTTATCCCGGTGAGGGGTGTGGATCTGCACGGGCAGGTTGGCTTCTTTGGCCAGCTCCAGCTGTGCGCGGTAATACTTTTCTTCTGCGGGGGTCTGGTCGTCGAACCCGATCTCGCCTACGCCCACTACGCCTTCTTTATAAATAAAGAGCGGCAGTATCTCCATTACGGCTTCGGCCAGTCTTTCGTTATTGGCTTCCTTTGAGTTAAGCCCTATGGTGCAATAGTGCTTGATACCGAACTGGGAGGCGCGGAATCTTTCCCAGCCAATCAGGCTGCTGAAATAGTCGCGGAAAGTATCAACACCGGTGCGTGGCTGTCCCAGCCAGAAGGCTGGTTCAATGATAGCGGTAATACCCGCATCGGCCATGGCCTGATAATCGTCTGTGGTACGGGAGGTCATGTGCACATGCGGATCGAAGAAACGCATCCCCCTTATACGATCAATATAACCCTGCTGCATAGGTTGAGGCTGCAGGTCTTTTTCTGTTAGTTGCTGACTACAACACATGGGAATTGTTGGTTTTGTTAATTGCCCCCTAATTTTTCAGCCACACGGCTCCAGCTAAGCGCTCCCTTAATGATATCCTGCTCTGCGCGGGGCGATTGCTTCAGCAATGCCTTGGCGGGTGGATAAGGGGAGTAATAGCATGCCAGCGCGGCGGCGTCTTTTTCAATGTTCTCTGCCGATTGCCATATGCGCTGGATGTCAGGCATGGTGGCTTCATTGATAAAACCGGCTACCAGGCGCCATAGCATCGGGTTCACTGTACGGCCGGCTGCCCAGCGTTCATGGGCATAATCTACGAGTGTTGCGGCCAGGCGGGCATTGGCCCGTTCATCCAAACCGATGATACGATGCACCGGTTTCTCTGTAAAAAGCGCTTTCATGACCAACTGGTTCCAGGCTGGTTCGTCCAGGTACCGGGCAGGATATGGATTGTCTAACATGATGGCTTCCAGTACCGTTCCGATGTTGGACCTGATCCCTTCTGCGGTGCGCAGCTTCCACTCCTGCGGCCAGGGCAGCAGGGGCAGGGCTCCGTAAAGAGCCACCAGCTCATTCATCTCAGCGGCATTGAACAGCCCTTCAACGGTCTGCACATACGCATCCCTGTTGTCTGACGGCCATTGTAACAGCCACCACGTACGGGTTAGCCGGTCTAACGTATAATGCTGTACGAAAAATCCATGAGCGGCGTGCTGCAGGTTGCTGATGATACCGGTGGGTAACGTTAGCAGATCTTTACCGGTAAAACGCGGAATCGCGCTAAAGGTCAAGTTAAATTGCTGTACAGACTTTGTTTCCTGTAGCACATTACTGCGTTGCATCAACCAGTCACGGGACTGGCTGTTACTGTGCTGCTCAATAATGGCATAGAGTAATGCGCTTACACCGTTCCGGTCATAATCATATGGTTGCTCCATTGCGCCTGGTTCTAAACGGGAAAAATAGGCGATCGAAAGGATAAAGATAGTAGAATTTGATGAACGGAGGAAGCCTACTTCGCACTATAGTCTCCTTTGTGAAGCTGCGCACCCGCATCCACTTTTATTTTCTGTACGATATACCCACCCAGGCCAGTGCCCTGTTGCACACCGTTCTCTATGGCCGAACGGTAATGGATGCCACCATATAAACGGCTGATGGCGGCTTCTTCTGCTGCCTGGCGGAAAGAGATAAAGCTGCGTTTACCCGCTCCGTATTCTACTTCCGTTGTATCTGTAAAGGCAAAGTGATCCCCGTATAAACGGGTCAGCGAAACGGCGGCAGCGCTGGAAATAACGCTATGCCCGCTGGTATATTCAGGGAAGGGCGGTGTTTGCAGCAGCGGTTCCCATTTGGGATCTATGAGATCATTGATCACTGTCTGGGGCCGTATCACCCTGCTGCGGTACTTCTCGTCCCAGCAGGAGATAAAGGCATCCAGCAGGGTAACGGCGGTAAAAGCGTAAGCCTGGGCCGTTCTTACATAATCCGCTTTTGACTGCCGGCTGGCAATAGCGGCAATACCCATCCAGTGGCCGCCGGGCGTGATCTTCTTGGTAGCGAACATGGCATGGCCGGTATGATGCATTACGTAGGGGTTGCAATCCCAGAAGCTGGCAATGGCCCTTTGTTCGGGGCTAAGCTGCCGGCCGGTATTATATACTTCGATCATTTCGGTGTAAAAACGGCTGCCGGTACTGATATCATATTTATTGGCGGCCGGCGGCTGGAACTGGTTACAGGTATCCATTACCATCGGGTGTATACTGTTCCAGTAAGGCTCTATGGCATCCATATAATCCGGCGGGGTGGGCTGCCAGCTGCCTTTTATCCGGTCTACTGTGTAGCGCGGGTAGCCTCTGCTTTCCCGGTAATTATCCCTGGCGGAGCGTGCAAGTATCGCAGCGCCGATGGTATCACCAAAGGCAATGGAATTGGTGAACACCTCATCATCTATACCAGCGGCATGAAAGCGGTCATAAAGCTGCTGTTCAAACAGTTTCAGGGAATCAGTAGAAAAGGTCACTTTACGTGCCACTACCTGGAAAGCCCTTGCACCGGCCAGCAGGAAATTATATTGCTTATCTGGATCCGGCGCGGGCATAGGTGCAAAACCGTGCAGCTGCGCGGTGAGGGAAGGATATTTTGGCTCCCCGAAGCGTGCTGCCTCGTACATGGCCAGACTGGCGTATGCATAGATGCGGCTGGCTACGGGAGGAGAAAAAATGTCGTACACAATGACATCTGTTAAGCGTTTTACAGAAGCATGCACTACTTCCGGATCCTGCAGCTTCACCGGATCCGGCTTGGGTGCGGGCCTGTGGCAGGCCAGCAGGCCGGCCAGACAACACAACAGTATAAATAGCTTTTCTTTCATGGCAGGCTTACAGTTCTTTTTTGACCCCTGAAATCTGTTACATCCACTTTGCTTACGGGCGCTGTAAAGGCCAGGTAGCGGCCGGATTGCGACAGGAAGCCCTGTCCGTAAGCACATTCCTGTTTCTGCGTATGACCGTTGGCGTAGTACACGGTTACCCAGGCATCATTACGCTGCAAAGGCAGCAGGCGCACCGCTTGCTGCTGGCGGAAGAGCTTTAAAGGTCCCTGGTTCTGGGAGGCTGCGAGCAGTATGCTTCCCTGCTGATCTCTTAACTGTACCAGGGCTTTACCATCGCCGGGTATATATATGCCGCTCTTCATGATATCCACGGGCGTGAAGCTCCCTCTGCCGTTACCCAGCAATACCAGGCCGTTGAGGGCGTCATACCTGCCCAGGGCTACGTCTGCACCAAAGTCGTTCCCGTTCACAATTACATCCAGGTTGCCATCGCCATTTACGTCGGCGGCTACCATGCCGTATAAAGGCGCCAGCTGGGCCTGCACCGGGAGCGGGATGCAGGCAAACCGGCCATTGCCCTTGTTCTCAAAATAACAGGAGCGAAGGTTCACGGCTTTTAGCTGCAGGGCGTCTTTCAGCTCTTCGGGTTTCAGGATTTCCTGCATGGTAGCCAGGGCAAAATCGTGGTATTTAGGAAAGCGGGCCCGCATCATGATCATCTGTTTAATGAGATCATCGCGGGTATGGGCGGGGAATTCCCTGCGCCTGCCTGCGCTGTCTTTCAGGAACAGTGCGGGTACCGCGTCGTAGCTGCCGTTCTTGTCAAAGTCTGCGGCATAGATGGTTACAGGCTCCTGATCATTGGCCCTGTACAGGGTGTTCAGTCCCGTGTTGCCGGCTATATAGTCCATATCGCCGTCATTATCAAAATCACCCGCTACAAGGCTGCTCCACCAGCCGGTCTCCTGCTCCATCCCTGTATTAGCGGGTTCCAGTTTACCTTTCCTGTTATTGTGAAGGAAAACGGGATGCATCCATTCGCCTGCCAGCAGCAGGTCTACCCAGCCATCGTTATCGTAGTCGGTCCAGAGGCCGTCGCAAACCAGGCCGATATTTTTGAGCGCGGGCGCTACTTCTGCTGTAACGTCGGTGAACTTCACTGTGCCTTCTTCCGTATCGTTACGAAGCACGTAGCTGCTTACAGGAGTGGGGTATTTTCCCGGTTCTACCCTTCCGCCGATAAACAGGTCCAGATCCCCATCGCGATCAAAATCTGCCGCTTTTACGCATGATTTACTGGTATAGACGGGAGGCAGGGCGCCGGGTGATTCTGTAAAACTGCCCCGCCCGTTATTGAGGTAGAGGCGATCGCGGTAGCTGAGGCTGCCGGCTTTATTTTCACAGCTGCCGCTGGCGATATAAAGGTCCAGGTCGCCATCATTGTCAACATCCAGGAGGAGACAGCCCATGTCTTCTGATCCTTTATTGTCTGCCAGGCCTGGCAGCAGGTCTTTTTCAATAAAGCCCTCTCCCGGCTCCTGCACCAGGAAGAGACCTTTATGCTGGGTAGCCCCCCCGATGAAAATATCATCCAGGCCATTGCCATCTACATCGCCTACGGCCAGGGCAGGCCCGTATTGAGACAGCTTGTGCGGCAGCAGCTTCTGGTCATTGAAGTCAATATAGTCAAACTCAGCATGTTTATAAGTGACATGGGAACTGTCTGCCACATCGGCAAACAAGGGTGCTAGCGGTGCAGGATGCGGGACAGGCGCCCGTACAGCGGCTTTGTAATCAGCTGTTAACAGTTGATTGGCCCGTACGTTGCGCCATTCCTGTACTTTACCATCGGGCCAGGTCACTTTCACCAGGGCAAGGGTATCTGTTTTACCGAGGCCGAAGTGAGCCACGTCTTCAACAGAAGAAAGGTATCCGCGGTAAATGGTGTTTTCATACACCTGTTTGTGATGATCCTTATCTTCTATCTGTACCCAGGCGCCGAGGGCCTGGCGGTTGAAGGCTGGTCCTTTCCATTGCACGCGCAGCCAGTTGCTGCCTGGCTGTTTGTTGCTTTTGTTCTCGTATACAAAAGCTTCGTCGTTGATATTGTTCACAACATAATCGAGATCGCCGTCTCCATCAAGATCTGCGTAGGCAGCGCCGTTGGAGAAGGAAGGTATGTTGATGCCCCATTGAGCAGAAACATCTGAAAAAGTAAGATTGCCGTTATTATGAAAAGCATAGTTGGGGATCTTTACTCGGGGAATCTGTTCCAGCATAAATTCTGTGGAAGCATAGGGAGTAGCCTGCGCTCGGAAAGATACAAAGTCATGATCCGTAATATCACGGGGAAAACCGTTGGTCACCAGGATATCGCGGAAGCCATCGTTATCAAAGTCTGTTACCATAGGCGTCCAGCTCCAGTCTGTTTCAGCAATGCCGGCCAGGAAGCCGATATCGCTGAACACTACGGCGGGTATACTGTCTTTACCGGGCACCGGGCCGCAGTTCAGCTGCAGCATATTGCGGGGATACTGGTACTGGTAACCGTACTGGTCATTGTTAATATAAGTGTAGTAGTTGTTGGCATTCATCATCATCTTCTTGCGCAGGTTATTTTCCGGCAGCATATCGAGGCTGATGATATCGGCGAAGCCATCGTTGTTAATGTCATTTACATCCGTACCCATGGCGGAGTAAGCGGTATGCTTACACCAGGTGGAGGAACGGTCTGTAAAGGTGCCGTTACGGTTATTGATATAGAGAATGTCGTTGGTAAGATAATCGTTGGCCACGTAAATATCTTTCCATCCGTCCTGGTTGATATCTGTAATGTTGATGCCCAGCCCATAGCCTTCAATGAGGATGCCCGCCTCGCGGGAAACATTGGTAAATACGGGATGTTTGAGCGATTCGTTCCAATCGTTACGATACAGGCGGTCTGTATTCAGGTTGCTGCCATCCAGGGTACGCGGTTTATATTTGCTGGGATAGTGGGCAGAGTCTATTACGTTGGTCAGCACATAGAGATCAAGATCTCCATCATTATCATAATCAAAGAAGGCGCCCATGACGGAATGTCCCGCGTCGTCCACACCATATTCTGCCGCCATTTCTTTAAATACAGGCACACCGTCTTTACCGGCTCCCTGGTTTACGAAGAGCATGTTACGGCGGGAGGCGCTATCGTGCTTCATGGAAGTGCAGACGTAGAGGTCCAGCCAGCCGTCGTTATTGATATCTATAACAGACACGCCGGTGCTCCATTTACCGTTGCCGCTCACACCGGCGGCTTTGGTCACATCTTTAAAGTGCAGCTTACCTTCATTAAGATAGAGGCAGTTGGGCACCATGTTGCCGGTAAAATAAATGTCAGGGAGACTGTCATTATTGAAATCGGCAATGGCAACACCGCCGCCGTTGTAGATGTATTCGAAATTAAGGATGTTCAGGCTATCGTTATCCGTAATAACATTATTGAAATGGATACCGGAATGGTCTGATGGTATTAGCCCGAACAGGGTGGTTGGCCGTTTGCAGGCTGTAGTCAAGTATAGCATTCCCGCGCACCACCAAAAAAATCTGAAAGAAAACTTCATTGTCCCGTGGATTTGTCCTCTAAACTTTCCCATGTGCGGATTTTCACTTTGGGTATGGGTGGAAATAAAAGAGAGGCACGAGTGCCTCTCCTTCCGCCATTCTAAAACCTGATCAATAATCAGGATTCTGTTCCAGAGCAGAGACCCCATTGGTCGCGCTCAAATCAATTTGCCGTTGCGGTATCGGGTAGTAATTATTTTTCGGTGCCGTAAACTTTGCCCCTCTTAAGAGGCCCATTATCGTCGATTCGTATGCAATATAAGCATTTAAAGTGGAACTTGCTTCTCCCCAGCGTACTAAATCAAAAAATCTGTGTCCTTCCATACCCAGCTCCAGTTTTCTTTCCATGTGGACGGCCTTTCTGGCGGTTGCCTGGTCGGGGAAAGCGGTGTTGTAGGTATCGATCACATAGTTAGCGGCGGGGTTAGCTCCGTTCATTACCCAGCTTGCCTGGTTTTTGGCCCTGGCGCGTACAAGATTCACATATTCACGTGTTTTTTCAAGTGATCCGATCTCCACTTCGCATTCTGCTGCCCACAGCAATACATCTGCATAGCGTACCAGGATGTAATTGATAGCGGTGAGGCCGTTGGTCCAGGAAGAACCATCGGTCAGCACTTTTTCCTGTGATTTATAGTATACGTTCTTTTTAGGAGAATAGGGGCCTCCATTAGACTGATCGCGGATCCAGGAGATACCAGGGTGCAGACCCCAATCCAGGTACGGGATACCGCGGCGTCCTACTGTCCAGTCAAGGCGGGGATCAAGGCGACCGGCGTCCGGGGTAAAGGGAGCCGTGGCAGCAACGCCAAAGTCGCTTTTTACCTGGTTGGCGCCCTGATTATAGGTGCCGTCCAGAAGGGGCAACCCTGCAGCCGTAGTCCTGAAAGAATTCACCAGTTCCTGTGTAGGCTGGAAGAAGCCGCAGCAACCTCCGGGGGCGCCTACTGAGTTATGTGGAAAATTCAATATTGATCCGGGATTAGAGTTTGCACCACCACCGCCGTCGTTCACAGATGCCTGTACGGCAAAAACAGATTCCTTACCATTCTTGGTCTCTGCATTGTAGTTATCCTGGTAGCGGGTTTCCAAACCATACTTCAGGCCCTTGGGGTTAGTACCGCTGGCTATAATCGCTTCCAGGATAGGTTTAGCCTGTGCGTATTTCTTCTGGAACATATAGGCTTTGGCCAGGAATGCAGCTGCAGCCCATTTGTTGGCCCGGCCTACCTGACTCATGAGCGCAGGCAAAGTATCATAAGCTGCTTTCAGATCGGCTTCTATTTTGGGCCAGGCGTCTTCTGTGTTGGCCACTTTATAATTATTCGCTACATAATCAATCGATTCATCCACATAAGGGATCTTATCCCATATTTTTTTGGCTTCCAGGTGATAGAAACCCCGCAGGAAGCGGGCCTGTGCCCGGAGGCTGGGACGGTCTTCTTCATTCACATCAGCTTTTGCCAATGCCTTGAGCACGTTGTTGGCACGTGCAACGCCGTCGTATGTAGCTTTCCACTTAATGTTGTAGTAGTCGTTGGTAGGCAGCGACTCGTATCTTTCGATAGGATTTACGTCTGCCTGGTCACCGGCATCGGAGCCTTTATGGGCATCGCCGCCGCCAATGCTTCCATACACCCAGTTGGTAGTGGAGGATTGCCAGTTAAAATCATTGTAGTTACCATCCAATATGGCATAGGCGCCAATCAGCAATTCTTCTACGCCCTTTTGGGTAGCGACATCATCATCACCCAGCTGACCGATGGGGTCACGGGTGAGGAAGGATTTTTTACAGGCATATAAAACCACCACCGAAACAACCGCCATCGATATCAACGCTATGATCGCTTTATTTGATTTCATCAGTGTAATTTTTTAATTATTTTAGAAAATAGCGTTCACCCCAAGGATGATCTGCCTTGTAAGCGGATAGTTACCATAGTCCACACCAAAATTGGTATCCACTCCACTCACTCCAGGATCTAAGCCTTTATACTTGGTGATAGTGAAAAGGTTAGTGGTTTGTACATACACTTTCAGTTTTTCCATACCGATCGTCTTGCTTGTAAAGGCAGGCAGGGTATAGCTAAGTTGTACGTTCCTGGCGCGGATATACGAACCGCTTTCCATATAATAGGAATTAGGCTGGGTATTAGTGCTGAAGTTGGACACATCTTCGAAGATGGGGATCTTGGCGCCGGTGTTCTGCGGCGTCCAGGAATTTTTCACGTCCGCGTTGATGGCCTGTCCCGGGAAAGAAGGATAGAAGTCCGTGAACCAGCGGGTGTAGTTGATCACTTTGGCGCCCTGTACCGTATACAGGAAGATGTTAAAATCAAAGCCTTTGTAGCCGATGGTCAGATCAAGGCCGGAGGTCAGGCGCGGGTTGGGATCTCCGAAGAACACACGGTCGTCCGGTGTGATCTTCTTATCTCCATTCGCATCTTCATATTTGAAGCGGCCGGGGCCTGCGCCATCCTGAGTAGGACTATTCTTAACATCATTCTCATCCTGGAAAAGACCTATCACCCTGTATCCGTAGAAGGCGGAAATGGGATGCCCTACTTCGTTGCGGGTAAAGGTGCCTATGCGGGAGGAACCAAAGCTGTTGCCGTCGAAGTAATCCACTCCTTCCGCCAGTTTGGTGATCTCGTTCTTATAGGTAGTTAAGGTAAGGTTGGCTTCGTAACGCCAGTTCTTGCCAAAGTTTCCGCGTTTAATGATCTGGAGGTCCACCCCTGTGTTGAGCATACTTGCCACGTTGATAGTGGGATAGATCACCTGGCCAACGGTAGCGGGTAATTCGGGACCGTATAAGAGGTCGTTTGTACGCTTGTGATACCAGTCAAATATGATATCCAGTGAATTGTTGAACAAGGTTGCATCCAGGCCTATGTTGGTGGTCAGATTGGTTTCCCACTGCCCATCGGGGTTACCGATCCTGGACTTGTTAATGCCTTCAAATGTCGCGGTACTGGAACCGTCTATGGCATAGGCGGAGAACCTTGCGCTGGCGGCATACAGATTGTATTGGTTGTTCAGGTCGATACGCTGATTACCCATTTTACCCCAGCCGCCGCGGAGCTTCAGCTCATTGATCCAGGAAACGTTCTTAAGGAAATCTTCCTGGCTGATACGCCAGCCGCCGGAGATAGCAGGGAAGGTCCCATACCTGTTATTGATACCGAAATTGGATGAACCGTCCCTTCTGAGCACAAAGCTTAGCAGGTATTTATCCATCAGGGTATAATCTATCTTACCGAAGATGGAGAAGATATCGTTACCGGGGCTGCCATCGCTGTCAACAGTACGGCCGGAAGACTGCGTTGTGGTGAGCGTCCGGTAATTCACTGAATTGGTGAATGGGTTAAGACCTGTACCATTTATGCTACGGCCTGCACCATCCCTGATAGCTTCAATGCCTATCAGTCCCTTGATATCATGGATGCCAAAGGTGTGTTGATAACGTGCGGTATTGGTCCAGGTCCAGCTATGTCCATAACCGCCGGCTTCATACAGTTGATCATTCCCTATATTTTCAGAATTCTCATAGGTTTTGGAGTTGATCCCGTTCGCATAGAAGCTGAACAGGCCGCCCCCAAAACTGCTGCGGAAGGTGAGGTCTTTAAACAGGTCAACTTCAGCATATACGTTTCCGAATATGCCGAAAGCATGTCCTTTATTATATTTTGCGCGGGTTTGATTGGCTACCGGGTTGCTTGGGTTATTCGTCCCTTTTGCAGCGGTACCTGCCCATCCACCGTTCACGTCATATACGGGAATGATCGGGTTCATGCGATAAGCCAGGGAGATGGCGTTACCTTCATTCAGGTTGGTGAGCTGCGGGTTATCGCGATACGCTATCTGGATGTTCTCCCCAATGCGTACCCTGTTATGTATAGTGAATTCAGAATTTGCGCGGATGGTATAACGTCTCAGGTAGGTATTGAGCACTACGCCTTCCTGGTTATAATATCCGAAGCCCACATAAAAGCGGGACTCATCATTACCGCCGGATAAGCCAACAGAGTGCTGTTGTATCGGGGCGGTACGGGTAATTTCCTTATACCAGTCGGTACCTGCTTTATTGGCCCTTACGATCTGGTAAATGGGACCTTTGTTAAAATCAACATTATACTTGTTCTGGTCAATAGCAGGGTTGCCTTCAAACACGCCGGACTCGCTACCGGCCAGGATATAATCAGGCAGCACTGCATTTACACCGTTACCATACTGTGCATGGATAGGATTGCCATTGGCCTGCACTTTTCCGGCATTACGCAAAGCGGTCCAGGTATAATCGGCGGTTTCCTGGGGGCTCAGCATTTTAAAGCCTTTGCCCGGGTTTTGCCAGCCGTAGGAACCATCATAGGTAACCTGCAGCTTGCCGCGGTTACCACGTTTGGTGGTGATCACGATCACCCCGGCGGAAGCGCGGGCGCCGTATATAGAAGCGGAGCCGGCGTCTTTCAACACGGTGGTGGTTTCAATATCGAAGCTGTTGATATTTTCAATGCTGAAGGTAGGCACACCGTCTACGATGTAGAGCGGCTCATTGCCTGCAAACGAAGCAAAGCCCCTGATACGCACCAGGCTGGTGGTACCGGGCTGACCGGAGCTTAACACCGTAAGACCGGCTACGCGGCCCTGCAGCTGCTGTTCTGCGTTACCTGCAGGTACTGCTACCAGCTCTTTGGCTTTTACAGTAGAAACAGCGCCTACTATTTCCTTTCGCTGCTGGGTGGTATAACCGGTTACCACCAGCTCGTTCAAAGAGCTGGCGGAAGATTCCAGTTTAATGTCCAGGGAGGAAGATGAGCCGACAGTTACTTCCAGGGGTTTAAAGCCAACAAAGGATACTACCAGGGTGGCATTCTCGGGCACTGACAATGAAAAAGCACCGTTTACATCTGTTACGGTGCCAGTGCTGGTTCCCTTTACCTGTACGGTTGCACCCAATACAGGCTCACTATTTTCTGAAGAAGTAACTTTACCGGTGATCTTTTTAGTTTGGGCAAAGGTGCTGTTGCAGCAGAAGAGTATGAGCAGACAACAGCACCCCGCCACGAGATTGTGGTAGATTTTTTTCATAACGTGGCTTTATAAAGGCTTTAAGTGTGTGTAATTATATTAGTAAGGCTTTTTGAGTGTTACAATCCAATGCACACAATAACTGACATGACGACGGGATATTAACTATGTCCAGGCTTTAGATTTTGGCTCTTCAGATTTTGGTTGTTACAGTTTGTTAATGTTCTACCGTACTGTTCTTAATTCTCCAACCAATTTATAACTTTATTTTAACAATTGCAAGTGTTTATTTCACATTTTTTGAAAAAACTTCGTTGAGGACTAACAATATATGTTCATATTAACGAATTCATGCCAATACTTTATAATTTGTGTTTAAAATTTATATCATAGATGAAATCATTCATGAAAATATTCAATATCATTTTTTGTCTAGTGTTTATCCTGTTTGCCGGATTGCAGTATAACGACCCCGATCCTTACATATGGATGCCCATATACCTGTACGCCGCCGTACTATGCTTCTTAGCTGCCCGCAAGGATTTTTACCGCGGCGCTTACCTGATAGGCATATTGGTTTATCTTGTTTACGCCACTTATCTCTTCTTTGACAAATATGGCGTGATGGACTGGGCAACGAATCATAATGCTGAAAATATTGCGCAGACGATGAAAGCAGGCAAGCCCTGGATAGAGGAAACCCGGGAATTCTTTGGCCTGTTCATTCTCATCATCGTGCTGCTGGTGGATTATACCTATGCCAGCCAGCGCATAGAGAAGAAAACGCGGAAAAAAATGATGAAAATAAAGACCCGGTAAAGCACTTACCGGAACATTTATGATATTATTTTAACAAAAAGCTCCGGAGCAAGGATATTGCAAGGAGAACACAAGGAGAAGCCTAGGAGAAGACAAGGAGAAAACTGCTTAAATAATATCATCCTGTCTTTCAATAATACCTTCCAATGAGTTTATGCTCTACAATGGCCTTGCGTAATTCCATCATATCCACGGCTCCCTGCTTGCGGTAGATCACCTTACCACCAGGCTCTACCAGTAAGGTATAGGGCAAGGCGCCCTGCCACTGTGGGTCTATAGCGTCAATCAGCTGGTATTTATCCCCGCCGCTGTAGATGTAATTCTTGTTGGATGCCTCCATCTTTTTCAGCATAGACAAGGCTTTTGGCATTTTATCCGTGTTATCGGTAGTGATGGTGATGAATTCAAAGTCTCTTTCACGGTACATACGGTCGGTATTGACAAAATCCGGCAACTCCTGTATGCAGGGGCCGCACCAGGTAGCCCACACGTTGATCAGGCGCAGCTTATCGCCATTGTTGCTCACCAGTTCCTTTACACCCTGCGCGTTGAGCGAATCGATGGTAACCGGGCGTTTGGCCCATTCTGCATGGATCTTTGCGTTCAGCTCATCTTTCCAGGCCCATTTGATAGAACAGCCGAAGGTTTTCTGCACCGGGTGCTGTACTTCCGCTCCTTTTAATACAGCGTCTATCGCGTCACGGATATCTTCCGCCTGACCGGTGCCCGGCTTTTCTTTGCTGTCCAGGCGGCCGGTATAGCACAGCTTGCGGGCAGCATCGAATACAAAAGCATGCGGGGTGGCTATGGGGCCGTAGGCAATGGCTACTTTCTGGTCGTCGCCATCATATAAATAGGGGAAGTTAAAAGCATGTTCTTTGGCGCGGAGCTTCATTTCGTCATAGCTATCGCTCATTTCGGTATAGCCCAGCTCTCCCAGGTTCACGGCCTTGGGACTGTTGGGCGAGATCACAACCACGGCTACCTGTTGCTGCGCATAATCCTTTGCCAGCTGTTTGATACGGTCCTCATATGCCTGTGCCGTGGGACAATGATTGCAGCTGAAGATGATGGCCAGCACTTTGGCCTTGCTGAAACTGCCCAGCGTGTAGGTCTTTCCATCTGTGCCCTTGAGGGAAAAAGCGGGAGCTGCCGTGCCGATGGATAATGTTACCGGCTCCGGATGGCTGCTTTGCGCCATGGCGGGTAATACAAACAGCAATGCCAGGAGGTAGAGGACGCGTTTTTTCATAACCGGAAATGATATTGAAAGAAGAAGATAGGAAAAGATTCTGGGATTTGGAAGGGGCCCGGAACAGAAAGGGGCCGCTCCCTGTTGAACGGCCCCTATTTATTTAAATAGCATGTATTATATATGTCATCTTGACAAGAGCTGCCAGTAACCTATTCCCAGCGGCGATTGCTCTGCAGGGTCAGCGGCTTTGATATGGAAATACAAAGTATGGTTCTTTCCATCCGTCAACGGCGTAAAGCTGATCAGTGCTGTGTTAGGCGTTCCGGGTTTAGCGCCGGGCCCGATGGTTACCTCACCGAGTTTAGTTCCCTGCAGGTTATCCAGGAAAACTTCTACAACATAGCCGTACTGGGGCGCCTGCTGCAGGAAGTAAACGGCTTCAATACCGCCCACATCCGTCAGATCAAGATCTTTATAAGCAGCCCATCCTTGTGTATTAGCAGCAGGGATAAGCAATTTCGTGCCATTTAGATCGTAGGTGGAAACGCCATCTGCTTTGTCATATTCACCTGCAGGCAGTTTGGAGTTGTACAGCTCAACACCTGCGGTGCCGGTGATAGGTTTGATACCTGCGCCGCCTTTATCTGTATAGCTGGCCAGCAGGTAGAAAACACCTTTATCTTTCAGCGGGTTGCCTACCGTGGGATCAATGGCCCCTTTGAGCGGCAATGATTCCGGCTTTTTGGCATCAGCAGATTGCGACATGATATACTCTACTATCTGGTGGGCTTCACCGCTGGTGATAGTGGGGTGAGCAGACATGGCTGTTTCGCCCCATACACCGCCGCCACCTTTAATGATCTTGTTAGCCAGGTAATCAGGTGCAGCAGGATCGTTCTTATATTTCTCCGCTACTTCTTTGAAGGAAGGACCGATGGATTTTTCGTCGAGCTTGTGACAGGTTTTACAATCGCTGGACTCCATCATATTTTTTCCTGCAATAGCACCGGAGATGATCTGGTGGCCCTGCGGCATGGCAGCTTTGTCTCTACCTTCCACATATTCAGCTTTTATAAAGACATTGGCAGCATCCAGCTTACCGGATGCGCTGCTGCCATCTTCCTTGTCATCTATTGTTACGGTATAGAGCACCTGTTTGCCCGGGAAATAGAACATCTTGTTACCGGTGATGTTTATTTTCACATCGGGCGTTTCATTACCTGCGTACAGGGTGGTGGTATAGCTGCGGGTATGAGTGCCTTTATCGTCAGACACTTCTACTGCTACCGGGTATTCACCTGCCTGGGTATAAGTGTATTCCACTTCAGGCCCGGTGGTTTCTTTCTTGTCGCCGTTACCGAAAAACCAGAGATAGGTGAGCTTATCGCCATCCGGGTCAACGGAATTCTTTGCACTCAGTTTTACTTTAAAGGGCAGTCCGCCGGTAAGCTTATTCACGTTCAGCACAGCTTTGGGCGCACGGTTACCGCCGTTGAAATCTATACGGGCCAGGGCAGCATCGGGGTTCTTGCTGAACCATCCGTTGCCATACTCCAGTATATACAAGCGGCCATCGGGGCCCATTTCCATGTCGATAGGCGCATTCAGCTTGGTATGCTCCATGAAGGGCTCCATCTTTGAATAGCTGCCATCGGCGTTCATGGTCACGGCTTTGATCCAGCCGCGTACCCAATCGTATATCAGCAGCTTGCCATCATAGTAATCAGGGAAGCGTGTTTCTTTCGGATAGAGTTCGCTGTAGTAAACAGGACCTGCCATGGCGTTACGGCCACCGCTACCTACCTGCGGGAAGTCGGGCGACTTGCCATACGGATACCAGATAAATGCAGGCTGCGCAGGCGGCAGGTTCTTAATACCCGTGTTGTTGCGGGAATTGTTCACCGGTTTAGCCGGATCAAATGCAGGACCGCTTTCGCCTGTTTCGTAATTGAATGCGTGATATGCATAGTTGTTACCCACAAAAAACGGATAACCAAAGTTACCCGCCTTCTGAGCCTGGTTCACTTCATCATAGCCGCGCGGACCGCGGTTAGGATCATCGTTATTGGCATCAGGCCCTACTTCTCCCCAATAGAGGAAGTTGGTCTTTTTATCTACGGAGATACGGTAAGGGTTACGGGTACCCATTACGTAGATCTCCGGGCGGGTATTGGGTGTACCGGGTTTGAACAGGTTACCTTCAGGAATGCCGTAGCTGCCATCTGCATTCATCTTCAATCGAAGCACCTTACCGCGCAGGTCATTGGTATTACCTGAGGTACGGCGATCATCATACTGTGTGTGGCCGGGACGGTCATCCAGCGGAGCATAACCTTTGCTCACATATTTTTGTCCGGGTTCGTCGAAAGGGGTGCTGTTATCACCAGTGGAGAGATACAGCAGGCCGTCGCCGCCGAAGGTCAGTGAACCGCCGGTGTGGCAGCAGATCTGACGTTGAGAATACAGTTGTAAGATCACCTTTTCAGAAGTGGTGTCTAACTGGTTGTTCTCGAATTTAAAGCGGGACAACCTGTTCACAGACGTATCTGCAGGTGAATAGTACATGTATACGTAGTGATTGTTCTTGAAGTCAGGATCAGCTGTAATGCCCAGCAGGCCTTCTTCTGCGTTCACATTAGGCACATCTGTCTTGTAGTATACATTCAGCTTGCCCACTTGTGTAAGCTTGCGGGTAGCCTGGTTCCAGAACAGGATCTCGCCGCGACGCTGTACCACCAGGATGTTCAGATCAGGCAGCACGGCCATTTCTGTAGGCTCGAAGAATTCGCCGGATACCAGTACGTTCTTGGTAAAGCGGTCTTCTTCAGGCACCCGTTTAGTAGTAGCCTTTGCATAGTCCATGATCTGGTTCTTCCCTATTGCGTAGCGGATGCCACCCAGGATGTGCTTCAGATAATTGGCCTCTGTATAGCTTTCGTCGGTATGGCCCAGCTCTGTATAGAAGGCGCGGCCACCGTCGTATTCATGGTACCAGCTGATCGGATGATCAGCGCCCATGGTACCGCCCTGGTAGGTCTTTTCATCTAACGTTATCAGCACATGGGTGCTCTTATTTACGTTCTTGAAATTGTACCATTCGTCCGTATGCTCCCATTTATCCGGCAGCTCTTTGGTGGCGGGGAATGTTTTATCCTTTACGGAGAGCATGGCTTTATGCACGCCGGGAGGATGATTATCAAAGTAGGCGCCTACTAATTTACCATACCATCCCCAGTCATATTCCGTGTCTGTAGCGGCGTGTATACCTACAAAGCCGCCGCCTGCCTGGATGTACCTTTCAAAATCAGCTTCCTGGTAATTATTCAGTACATCGCCGGTGGTGTTCAGGAATATTACTGCGGCGTATTGCTGCAGGGAATCTTCGGTGAAGCGGGCTGCATTTTCTGTAGTGTCTACATCAAAGCCATTTTCCTGGCCTAAGAGCTGGATAGCTTTGATGCCGGCAGGGATAGAGGCGTGGCGGAAACCTGCAGTTTTTGTAAACACCAGTACTTTGGGTTTACCGGGACGGGTTTTGCTGCAACCGCTCATGAGGGCGCCCAGGCCCAGCATTGCGGTAATAACAAGTATGTATCTCATTTTTCAGTGTGTGCTTAACTATGCTTCTTTTTTCCTGTGGCGCCCATGGCATAACGGATACCGCCCAACACGTGCTGCAGATAAAGGGGATCTGCATAGGATTCTTTGGTATGGCCCAGCTCTGTGTAGAAGGCGCGGCCTCCTTCAAAATCGTGGTACCAGCACATAGGATGATTATCTCCGTTCTTTCCTCCTTCATATGAGCTCTCATCTATCTTGATGAGCACATGGGTATCCGGATTAATATCTTTAAAGTTATACCATTCATCTTTACGAACCCATTGATCCGGCAGATGTTTGGTAGCGGCGTTGTTGTGGTCCACTACCAGCAGTTTGGCTTCCTGCTGTTTGGGGTGGCTGAGGAAGTATGCACCTACCAACTTGTTATACCAGGGCCAATCGTACTCGGTATCTGTAGCTGCATGTATACCAATAAAGCCGCCACCATTACGGATATACGCTTCCATAGCGGCCTGCTGAGCATCGTCCAGTATATTACCGGTGGTGCTCAGGAACATGATGGCGGAATATTGTTTAAGATTTTCAGGGGTGAACACGCTGGCATCTTCAGTGGTATCTACTGTAAAACCGTTTTCGCTGCCCAGCTTTATCATGGCCAGTTTGCCAACCGGTATGGCGTCATGGCGGAAGCCCGTTGTTTTGGAAAACACCAGCAGTTTGGGTTTTGCTTTAGGCTTTGCCTGAACAGATAACAGTGCTCCCATCAGGAGCAGGAAGAGTGGAATTTTTTTTATGTGCCTCATAGTGTGATATATGGTCAACAACAGGAAGCAGTGCTTCCTGTTGTGTATGTGATGTTATTAGAGTGTGCGGATCTTAATATCTCTGTACCAAACTTTATTGCCATGGTCCTGCAGGGCGATATGGCCTTTGCTGTATTTGGCAAAACCGGGCCAGGTTTTGAATTTGCTGTTTGCCAGCAATTCTTTCCATTCGTCAGAACCGATCACTACTGATACGGTTTGTACGCCGTTGAGCCATAAAGTAAGGTGACTGTCTTTCTGCTGGATCTTTACCTGGTTCCACTCTCCTACCGGTTTAACGGCATTCTTTGCAGATTTTTTCAGGTCGTACAGATCACCGGAATTGTGTTTGGTGATCTTACCGTCCGGATGCTTGGCATCATCGAGCACCTGCATTTCCGGGCCGGTGAGGTAGGTTTGCTTGAACTCGGGATCTTCGTGCACGTTGAAGATGACACCGCTGTTCCCGCCTTCGGATATTTTCCATTGCAGGGCCAGTTCGTAGTTCTCATATTCATCGTTGGTAACGAGGTCGCCACCGTGTGCGCCGTCCTTCTTGGCAGCGGGATCCAGTTCGAGGGCGCCGTCCACAACTTTCCAGGAGGGGCTTACATCTTTCTGGAGATAAGTATGCCAGCCGTTGGTAGTGGTACCATCAAACAGGAGTTTCCAGCCGTTCTTTTGTTCTTTGGACGTAAGTTTGTTGACACTCTGCGCCATTGATTCAGACGTGCAGATCAATGCTCCCAGTAAAAGGGTGGAGCTTATCAGGATCTTCTTCATAACTGAGTACTTTTTAGAATTTTAGCAGCCTGTAAAGTATACAAGAATAATTGGTTTTCCTTGTTGTTTTTTATGAGCGGAGCTAGTGTTCCGCCACCGCATATTCCATGGGTTTATACTGGCAATAATCTCCTCAGCGCACCGGTACTAACGGCCGCATGGTTTCCTTTATAAATTATTTGCAAGGGCGTTAAAATACAACGGCGGGAGAGTGATCACTTCCCGCCGTGTTTTTTATTTCAAAGACATAATGTACTTCACCATTTCTTTTGCGTCTTCTTTCGGTAAGGTTGGGTGAGGCAACATGGCTACTTCACCCCAGTTACCGGAACCGCCTTTTATAACTTTGTCGGCCAGCATTTCGATGGTTTCATCGTTATTCGGATACTTGGCAGCCACCTCTTTGTACCCTGGGCCAACGAGTTTGGTATCTTCTTTATGACAGGTTTTGCAATCCTGATCATCGATCAGCGCTTTGCCTTTAGGCACAGGGGCATTTGCTCCGGGCGATACCATAGAAGTGTCTACTGCTGTTTCTTCCTGAGTGGTGCTGGTGCCTGACTGTTCTCCTTTACTTTTATCCTGTCCGCCACCGCATGCAGCAAAGAATAATGCACTGAGCACAAACGGCGCCAAAAATCGCTTTCTCATTGTTAGTTTGTTGATAGTTTAATTATTAAAAAATTAGCTTTTAGCCAACAGCTAATCGCTTCCTTACACATGACTTTTAAAGACCTAATATTTTACGGTTCAGCGCTTCATTGGCGCCTGTACCGGCAAAATCGTCAAATGCCTTTTCAGTGACCCTGATGATGTGATCTTTGATGAACGGAGCACCTTCGCGGGCGCCGTCTTCGGGATGCTTCATGCAGCATTCCCATTCCATTACCGCCCAACCGTCAAAATCGTACTGTGTCAGCTTGCTGAATACGGCTTTGAAATCCACCTGGCCATCGCCCAGGGAGCGGAATCTTCCGGGACGGTCGATCCAGCTCTGGTAGCCGCCGTATACGCCGGAGCGGCCGGTAGGATTGAATTCTGCATCCTTTACATGGAACATCCTGATCCGCTCATGGTAGATGTCAATATACTCCAGATAATCCAAACATTGTAATACAAAATGGCTGGGATCGTACAGGAGGCAGGCACGGGCGTGGTTACCGGTTGCTTCGAGAAAGCGCTCATAAGACACGCCATCATGAAGGTCTTCTCCCGGGTGGATCTCGTAGCAAAGGTCTACGCCGTTGGCATCAAACTCGTTGAGGATAGGCAGCCAGCGTTTAGCCAGCTCCTTGAAACCTGTTTCTACCAGGCCGGCGGGACGCTGAGGCCAGGGGTATACGGTTTGCCATAACAGCGCGCCGCTGAAGGTAGCATGCGCTTTCAGCCCAAGGTTGCTGCTGGCTTTAGCCGCATACTTCAGCTGGTTCACGGCCCATTCTGTACGGGCGGTGGGATTGCCGCGGTGCTGTTCCGGCGCAAAGCCATCGAACAGTTCATTATAAGCGGGATGTACGGCTACCAGCTGTCCCTGCAGGTGTGTGCTCAGCTCCGTGATCTCCAGGCCGGCGGCATTTACAATCCCTTTTATTTCGTCTGCATAGGTTTTGCTTTCAGCCGCCTTTTGCAGATCTATAAAGCTGCTTACCCAGGTGGGGATCTGCACCCCTTTAAAACCCAGGCTGGCAGCCCATTCACAAATGCTCTTCAGGTTATTGAAAGGCGCAGCATCACCGGCAAACTGCGCCAGGAATATTCCAGGACCTTTGATTGTTTTCATGAAAAAAAGTTTTGGAGCTTCAGGCTACAAGCAGTGTCAGGCAAGATAGCAATCCTGCAAACCGTATAATACTTGCAGCTTGAGACTATTTATATTTCAAATGCTGTCCATTTCTGTTCGCTTTGGGATGACTTCACCACGTTATCAATGAAAGCCATGCCGCGTACGCCTTCTTCTACACTGGGGAAATCGAGCGCTTCGGGAGAAGGCTGCTGTCCATCCAGTTTAGCCATTAAGGTTAAGGCGAAGTTGCGATACAGGTTACCGAAAGCTTCGAGGTAGCCTTCGGGGTGACCGCCGGGTGTACGGGTATTGTGTACCGCGTAGCTGCTCTGGTAGCCGCCGTAGTTGGCGCCTGCGCGGTAGATCTGGGTAGGCTGGTCCAGCCATTTCACCAGCAGGGTGTTAGGCTCATGCTGCGCCCATTCGAGGCCGCCTTTTTCGCCGTACACCCTTATTTTAAGTGCATTCTCTTCACCGGCAGCCACCTGTGATGCCTGCAGCACGCCAGCGGCGCCGTTATCAAAGCGCAGCAGCACGCCGCCATCATCATCGAGGGCGCGGCCGGGTACCAGTATATTCAGATCAGCACACATTTTTTCGATCTTAGCGCCGGCGATATATTCAGCCAGGTTGGCGGCATGGGTACCGATGTCTCCCATACAACCGCTTTTGCCGGAGCGTTTGGGGTCTGTTCTCCAGGCGGCCTGCGCGTTGCCTTCTCTTTCAGACATTTTGCTCAGCCAGCCCTGGGGGTATTCTACCCATACTTTGCGGATCTTGCCAAACACGCCATCTTTTACCATCTGGCGGGCCTGTTTTACCAGCGGGTAGCCGGTGTATGTATGTGTAAGCAGCAGGGTAAGACCGGTTTGCTCAACTTTAGCTTTCAGCTGTTTGGCTTCATCAAGGGTAAAGGTGATAGGTTTCTCTATCACTACATTAAAACCCTTATCCAGCGCCAGCATAGCTGGCTCAAAGTGGGCAAAGTTAGGCGTAACGATGGTCACAAAATCAAGGCGATCGTCTGCAGGACGTGCGGCCTCTTTCTCCAGCATCGTTTTAAAATCCGTGTAGATACGGTCGGGCTCCAGGAACAGCATTTTTCCTGACTCCACAGCGATTTCCGGGTTAACGCTTAATGCGCCCGCTTTCAATTCGATCAGGCCGTCCATGTTGGCGGCAATACGGTGGATCGCTCCGATGAAGGCATCCTTTCCGCCTCCGATCATTCCCATTCTTAGCTTACGGTTCATTTGCAAATCATTTTATCGTTTATGCTTTACTTAATTCCAGTTCTTGTGCTGGTGTTAATGCAACTTTAGGTTTCTTTCTGAATTTAACGAACAGGAAAGCGAAGGCCACGATAAGGATCAGCGGCAGTATCGCCACTGTTGTCATCGTATCCCGGCCGGCCTGCAACTCTGCCGCTACCTGGTCGGCACTTTGCTGCAGCGCTTTTGCCTTGTTGCTGTCATACCAGCTACCCATGAACGGCAGGATGATCGCAACGGACAGCATGCCCGCGCCGCCCATAATGTTAAGGCCCAGTGCACCTGTTTGGGGAATATATTCAGATACAAATCCCAGCATAGTGGGCCAGAAATAACAAACGCCCACTGCGAACACACCAGCGGCGGCAAATGCAGCATAACCACTGGCACGGCTCATCAGGAACAGGCCAAGGGCGGCGAATATTGAAGAGAACAACAGCATGCCGGCCGGATTCAGGCGGTGCACTACCGGGCCTGCAAACAAACGGCCGATCGCCATAATAAAGTTGATGAATACAAATACCAGGATAGCGGAAACACCTGCCTGTTTCAGCAAGGCTTCTATCCACTGACCGGTGCCCAGCTCAGTAGAGGCAGTGAGCAGCATGCACAGCACCATAAATATAAAGAGCGGTCCAACACAAGCCTTCAGCATGCCTTTATAAGAGATGCCGGAGGCGGCCCTTTCTGTTTGCGGAAATTTCTGCGTAAAGAATATGATGCCATAGATCACTGCGGGAACCAGTAATACGCCCATCAGCGCCTGCCAGCTGAGATTCATAGAATCGATCATCAGGTAGGCAATCAGGCCTCCTATTACGTTTCCACCGGGGAACCACATGTGAAAGCGGTTCAGCATCTTCGTTTTCTGTGTGGAATATAAGGTAGCTACGAGTGGATTACAGGCGGCTTCAACACTTCCGTTAGCGATGCCTATTAACAAAGTGCCCAGGAAGAGCGTCCAGAAAGTGGCAGCGAAAATAGTCACTATCACTCCCACTATGTGCCCTGCAAAGGCTAACATTAAGATCTTACGCATTCCAATCACATCGATCAGCGGCCCGCCAATGATCTGTGCCAAAGTAAATCCCCAGAAAGCCGTGCCGGCTATAAGGCCCAGTTGCTCGCCACTGAGCGTGAAGTCGGTACCCCACATTGTCATTATCTTAGCCCTGATAGCGAAGGTCATAGCTGTAACTATCAGCGCCAGACAACTTGTATAAAACAGTTTCTTCGGCTGTATCAGATTTTCCATAATCGTGTGAATTTTAGGTATTTTGTTTATATAAATAGTTAAAGTGGCTTTAAAACGTCTAAATTTATAAAAACTTATTGCATATTTTCAATTTTCGGACCCAAATAAAGAGATAATTAACCCTGTTTATAAGCTTCTTATATTATTTTATCCGATAATCTACCTTAAAAATCAATTAAATTTTCTTACCATATTTGAGTTGTCTGTAACATTCTTCATCTTTGCATCGCTTTAACACTGCTTAACATTAATTAACAGTATTTAACAGTGCGCCTTTATCCCATGTTATATTAAACTATTGCGTACTATGTTTTTATCTGGAACGGTGTAAATGTACTATCGGGAGATTTTTTCATTGATTGTCATAGGGGTATGAATAGTATTCGCCGTCAATAATTATTATGTATAGGTTTTACATCTTAATATGTCTGTACTAACTTCCAATCCATTACCTGCAAGAGTCCCTTTACTGTTAGTAAGGCCGGAAGAAGCATTGCGGCGTGAAGCCGGAGTCGATATCATCCTGCCCTGTTTTAATCCCCCTGAGGGATGGGAGAACAGCCTGATCAAACATTACCGTCTTTTAAAACAGGAGCTGGCGCCCGCACCGCTGCAGCTGATCCTGGTAAATGACGGATCTACCCGCCAATTCGGTCCCGCCCAGGTAAAGCGGCTGGAGGCCGCTATACCTTCTATAGTGATCGTGAGCTATGCCCTTAACCGCGGAAAGGGATATGCCATCCGGGAGGGCGTGAGGAGAAGCCGCCACCGCTACCAGATCTGTACCGACCTGGATTTCCCCTTTGGCACTGCCGCCGTTATGGAGGTATACGCAAAACTACTGACCGGCGCCGATGTGGTAGCCGGGGAAAGAGGGGATGCCTATCTGCAGGTGTTGCCAACAAGGCGAAAAGTGATCACCCGGCTAAGCAGGGCCATGAACCGTATGGTGCTCCAGTTAAAGATCGGGGACGCCCAGGCCGGACTGAAGGGATTTAATGCCCGTGGCAGGGAACTGATGCTGTCTACCCGGGTACCCGGCTTCCTTTATGACAGTGAATTCATGTACAAAGCCAGCAAAGACCCCGGATTGCAGATACTGCCTTTACCTATTTACTGCCGTCCGGAGATCCGCTTCTCTTCTTTCAGCATCCGCTTATTAACACGGGAGCTCAGGAACTACCTGAAGATCCTCCAAAGAGACACAAAAAGGACCCCATGGCCAACTACAACAGATTATTGATCAGTGTTGATGTAGAAGAATTTGATATACCAGAAGAATTCGGAGGACAGGTCAGCCCAACTGAAAAACTCGCAGTATCACATACCGGGATACTGCAGGTGCTGGAATTATTTGCATTATATAAGGTACGCGCTACCTTTTTCATTACCGCATATTGGGCGCAGCATTTCCCTGAACTGGTGCAGCAGATCGCAGCGGAACATGAAGTTGCCTCCCATGCCTATTATCATCACACCTTTCAGACTGCCGACCTGGAGGCTTCGCGGCTGGCCCTGGAGAAGATCAGCGGGCAGCCGGTAACCGGCTTCCGGATGCCACGCCTCCAACCAGTTGACCTGGATGCACTGCGTATAGCAGGTTACCGCTATGACGCATCGCTGAATCCGACCTGGCTGCCAGGACGTTATAACAACTGGCACCGGCCAAGAACGCCGTTCAAAGAGAATGGAATCTGGGTAGTGCCTTCGGCCGTATCTCCCATTTGCCGTTACCCGGTGTTCTGGCTGAGTGTAAAGAATGCTCCTTTGTGGATGAGCCGGCATTTCAGCAAAACGATCTTAAAAAGGGACGGCCTGCTTTCTTTTTATTTCCATCCCTGGGAATTGACACCGCTTGATCAATATACGCTGCCCGCTTACATCCGCCATGTGTCGGGCGTTAAAATGCAGCAAAAGCTGGCTGCCTTCCTGCACTTTTTGAAAAAGAACGGGAAATTCTGTACGCACCGCCAGTTGTTGAATGAAATAGGGGGAGAATAAAGCAATCAACTTTAACAATGATCAATTAGCTTCGCCGCTGGCTTTTAGCTTGCGGCTTGACGCTTTTTTCCTAATTTTACAGTCCTTGTAAAAGCGGGTACTGCTGACAGCTTGTCACCCGTATTTTCAAGCATACTATTTGAGTTACATCCATCGTGCCCGTACCCATGCCATCGTATGGTATACCGGTATTAAAGTAAACCCTTTAATTATTTGCATTCATTAAATTATACTCATGTTAGGTTTTTTGACAAAAATTTTTGGCGGGCATAAATCGGAACGAGATATCAAGGCGATCATGCCCCGCGTGAAGCAGATCAATGAGGAGTTTGAAAAATTGCAATCCCTGCCTGTGGACCAGCTTCGCAATAAAACCCAGGAGTTCCGCCAACGTATAAAGGCACACCTGGCCAACATAGATGCTTCCATCCTTTCTCAACAGGAAGCAGCAGAAAATGAAGCGGATGTATCTGCCAAAGACAATATTTACCAGGAAATAGATAAACTGAAAAAAGACCGGGACAAACAGATAGAAGAGATCCTCAACGAGCTGTTACCCGAAGCTTTTGCCGTAGTGAAGGAAACCGCGCGCCGCTTTTCCAAAAACACCAGTCTGGAAGCAACCGCTACTCAGCTGGACCGCGACCTGGCAGTAACAAAGAAATATATCAGCATTGAAGGTGACAAAGTGACGTGGCAAAATACCTGGACGGCCGCCGGCAGCGAAGTGACCTGGAACATGGTGCACTATGATGTACAGCTGATAGGTGGTATGGTGCTGCACCAGGGTAAAATATCAGAAATGGCTACGGGTGAAGGTAAAACACTGGTTTCTACCCTGCCTGCCTATCTGAACGCACTGGCTGGTGAAGGCGTGCACATTGTAACGGTGAACGATTACCTGGCACGTCGTGACGCCGAGTGGAACGGCCCCATCTTCGAATTCCTGGGCATTACCGTAGACTGTATCGATAAACATCAACCCAACAGTGCAGATCGCCGGAATGCTTACCTGGCAGACATTACCTACGGTACCAACAACGAATTTGGTTTTGACTACCTGCGTGATAACATGGTGCACAGCCCTGAAGAAATGGTGCAACGCAAGCATCATTTCGCCATGGTGGATGAGGTGGATAGCGTATTGGTTGATGATGCGCGTACTCCGCTGATCATCTCCGGCCCTATCCCCCGTGGTGAAGAGCAGGAGTTCCATGTACTGAAACCCCGTGTACAACGCCTGGTAGACGTACAAAAGAAAGTAACCAACCAATACCTGAACGAGGCTAAAAAACTGATCGCAGAAGGAAAAGACGATCCCAAAACCGGTGGTCTGGCCCTGATGCGCGCCTGGAGAGGTTTTCCGAAGAGCAGTGCATTGATCAAATACCTGAGCGAGCCAGGTATCAAAGTATTGCTGCAGAAAGCAGAGAACTACTACATTGCCGACCAGCAGCGTGAAATGCCGAAAGTGGACGAAGAGCTCTACTTCCATATAGATGAAAAGAACAACAGTGTAGACCTTACTGATAAGGGAATCGCACTGATCACTCAGGCTGGTGAAGATGCGGCCTTCTTCGTATTGCCCGACGTAGGTTCTGAAATTGCAGAAATAGAAAAACTGGCTATCTCTCCTGAAGAGAAACTCCAACGCAAAGATGTACTGCTGCAGGAATTTGCACAGAAATCAGACCGCATCCACTCCGTACAGCAATTGCTGAAAGCATACTCACTGTTTGATAAAGATGTGGAATATGTGGTGATGGATGGTAAAGTAAAGATCGTAGATGAGCAGACAGGCCGTATCCTGGAAGGACGCCGCTACTCAGACGGCCTTCACCAGGCGATAGAAGCCAAGGAGAACGTGAAAGTGGAAGCCGCTACCCAAACCTTTGCCACCATTACATTGCAGAACTATTTCCGTATGTACCACAAGCTGGGTGGTATGACTGGTACAGCTGTGACGGAAGCAGGTGAGTTCTGGGAAATATACAAGCTGGATGTGGTGACCATCCCCACCAACCTGCCTATTACCCGTGTAGATGCAGAAGACCTTGTATACAAAACCAAACGCGATAAATACAAAGCCGTTATAGACGAGATCAAAGTATTAAAGGCAAAAGGCCGTCCGGTACTGGTAGGTACCACCTCTGTAGAGGTATCGGAGCTGCTGAGCAAAATGCTCACCTTTGATAAGATCCAGCATAACGTTTTGAACGCGAAACAGCACGCCCGTGAAGCCCAGATAGTAGCTGAAGCAGGTTTGCCCGGCGCCGTGACCATCGCCACCAACATGGCGGGCCGTGGTACGGATATCAAGCTGGGACCCGGTGTAAAAGAAGCAGGAGGCCTGGCCATCATCGGTACAGAAAGACATGAAAGCCGCCGTGTAGACCGCCAGCTGCGTGGTCGTGCCGGCCGCCAGGGAGACCCCGGTACCTCCCAGTTCTTTGTATCCCTGGAAGATGACCTGATGCGCATGTTCGGTTCTGACCGTATTGCAGGCCTGATGGACCGTATGGGCTACAAAGAAGGCGAAGTGATACAGCATAGCATGATCACCCGTTCTATTGAACGTGCGCAGAAAAAAGTGGAAGAGAACAACTTCGGCATCCGTAAACGCCTGCTGGAGTATGACGACGTAATGAACAAACAGCGTACGGTGATATATGCCAAACGTAACCACGCCCTGTTTGGCGAGCGCCTGGCCATAGACATAGACAATGCATTCTATGACGTGGCAGAAGGTATTATTGCTACTCACAAGGAAAGCGGCGATTATGAAGCCTTCCAGCTGGATGCGATCATGAACTTCTCAGTAGATACCGATATCACTGCAGAAGAACTGAATAAAACTGATATCGCACTGCTGACTACCAAGCTGTATCATCAGGCTAAAGAAAATTACGATCGTAAGAAACAGGATATAGCAGCGCAGACCCTGCCTGTGATCACACAAATCCATAAAGAACAGGGCCACCATATAGAGAATATCTCCATTCCTTTCACAGATGGTAAGAAGGGCGTGAACGTGCTGGCGAACCTGCAGAAAGTGATAGACACCGCCGGACAGGAAACGCTGAACGCACTGGAACGCAGCATTACCCTGGCGCTGATAGACGAGGCCTGGAAAGAGCACCTGCGCTCCATGGACGATCTGAAACAGTCTGTACAAAGTGCGGTGTATGAGCAAAAAGACCCGCTGCTGATCTATAAATTTGAAGCGTTCAACCTCTTCAAACAAATGGATGGCGAAACCAGCCGCGATATCGTCTCCTTCCTGTGCAAATGCGGGATCCCTGTAAGAGAAGACCGTCCGCAGCAGGAGCAGATCCGCGAAGGCCGCGAGCAGAAAACGGATATGAGCCGTATGCGCGCTTCCCACCAGGAATTTGAAGGTAACGGCAATGGCGCACCTGCCACCGTTGAAGAGCAGGAATATGCTACCAATGCAGAACAGGCAAGACAAGAGCCCTTACGTGTAGGCCCGAAGGTTGGACGTAATGATCCTTGTCCCTGCGGCAGCGGCAAGAAGTATAAACAATGTCACGGAAAAGACCTGTGATGATCTGCAAGTGAACTGAAGTATTTAACATATTATAATTTTTACAAGCGGGCCTTTACGGCCCGCTTTTTTTGTGGTACTTTCGCCAGGGAAAACCTTCATTGTATGGAGCTCAACAAATATATAGACCACACTGTCCTCAAGCCTGTTACGACCCTGGAAGACATCAAAACATTGTGTATGGAGGCGGTAGAATACAGCTTTGCAGCGGTGTGCGTGCCACCGCCCTTTGTTAAGCTGGCGAAAACATTTGTTGGCAACACCACTGTTAAAGTAGCGACTGTGATAGGTTTTCCATTCGGGTACTCCGCTGTCGAGGCCAAAGTGGCCGAAGCCGTGCTGGCAATTATAGACGAAGCAGATGAGCTGGATATGGTGGCCAACCTGATCGCCATCCGCAATAAGGACTGGGCTTTCCTGGAAAAGGAGATCGCCACGATATTGCCCATTATCCGCAACAAACAGAAGGTGGTCAAAGTGATCATTGAAAGTGGCATATTATTGGAAGAGGAGATCATCAGGTGTTGTGAGATATATGGAAAGCTGGGTGTAGATTTCGTAAAGACCTCTACCGGGTATGCAGAGAAAGGCGCCAGTGTGGCAGCCGTGCAGCTGATGCGTAAGCATCTGCCGCCGAATGTGCAGATAAAAGCCTCCGGCGGTATTCGTACCTTTGCCTTTGCCCAGGAGCTGATCGGGGCGGGCGCCACCAGGCTGGGATGCAGTGCCAGTGTAGCGATCGTAAAGGAAGGCGGGGCAACAGGCACAGGCTATTAAACGATTATTATTAATTATTCATAGTTGATTATGAAAGTTCTTATTACAGCAGCTTTAGTATTGATATGCGGTGCAGCCGCCGCACAGGACAGCAGCTTTGCTTCTGCCGGCGGCGGGAATGTGAAGGTGATCAAAGACAGCCGTATTGATATCCTGATCAAAAAACAGATCTATATCAATACACTGGCTATCCGCAACCAGCCCGGTTTCAGGGTACAGGTGATCACTACCAACAAGCGTAATGAAGCATATGAAGCTAAAGCGCGGGTAATGCAATCCTACCCGGAATACCGTTCCTATATCGATTTCCAGGCGCCTTATTTTAAAGTGCGCATCGGTGATTTTAAATCACGTGAAGAGGCCACAGAGCTGCGGGACAGACTCTCCAATATGTTTACCGGCGGCGTATTTGTAGTACCTGCCATCATCAACGTATCTCCGGATAAAGAATTACAGAATGAAGAATCGTATTAAAGCATTAGCCAGGGAGTTAGCGCCAGCATTCATAGATATCAGACACCATATTCATTCGCATCCCGAATTATCTTTTGAGGAATATGCGACCTCCGCATTCATCCGCCAAAAGCTGGATGAATTTGGCGTTAGCTACCGGGCAGATGTAGCTGGCACCGGTATAATAGCCTTGATAGAGGGGAAAAATTCATCCAAACGCACCATCGCCATCCGCGCGGATATAGACGCGCTACCCATTCATGAAGCCAACAATGTGCCCTATAAATCGAAAAACGAAGGGGTAATGCATGCCTGCGGACATGATGTGCACACCACCTGTGTACTGGGCGCCACTAAAATACTACAACAGTTAAAAGACGAATTTGAAGGCACCATTAAAGTGCTTTTTCAGCCGGGTGAAGAGAAACATCCCGGAGGGGCCAGCCTGATGATCAGAGACGGCGCCCTGGAAAACCCACGGCCGGACGCTATCCTGGGCATGCATGTGCAACCCTCTATGGAAACAGGTAAGCTGGGATTCCGCGCAGGGAAGTATATGGCCAGTGCCGATGAAATATATATCACTATAAAAGGAAAGGGCGGCCATGCCGCACAGCCGCATCTTACTACAGATACCATACTGGTGGCTTCCCACCTGGTAGTAAGCCTGCAGCAGATCATCAGCCGTAACAATGATCCCTTTTCTCCATCCGTGCTTTCCATCTGCGCTTTCAACGGCGGGTACACCACGAATGTGATTCCCAGCGAAGTGAAGCTGATGGGTACTTTCCGGGCTATGGACGAAACCTGGCGTTTCAAAGCGCATGAGCTGATAAAGAAACAGGCCACTGAACTGGCGCATGCCATGGGTGCAGCTATAGATATTGATATACTGGTAGGCTATCCTACGCTGTATAATAATGAGACCGTTACCGCCGGGGCCCGTTCACTGGCTGAAAATTACCTGGGAACGGAGTATGTGGAGGATACGGAAGTACGTATGGGCGCTGAAGATTTTGCGTATTACTCACAGGTGATCCCCGCCTGCTTCTTCCGTTTAGGTACGGGTAATAAAGCCAGGGGCATTACTTCCGGCGTACATACGCCAACTTTTGATATTGATGAGAATGCGATAGAGATTGGAATGGGGGCGATGGCATATTTAGCAGCGAGCTTATAGCTTTAAGCCACAAGCTCCAAGCTGCAAGAAAGTCTTGATACCTCTTGTAGCTTGGAGCTTGCAGCTTGTAACTTTTATAGTTCCGGGTACAGCGGGAATTGCCCCATAAACCCGTTCACTTCTTTTCTTACTTTAGTGATCAGCGCCTCGTTATCAGCATCCATCAGCAGCTCGTCCATCCATTCAACGATCTGCAGCATGTTCTCTTCCTTCAGACCACGGGTAGTAATGGCAGGTACGCCCAGCCTGATACCGGAGGTTACAAAAGCTGATTTATCATCGAAGGGCACCATATTCTTGTTTACCGTAATATCTGCTTTCACCAGCACCTGCTCTGCTTTTTTACCGGAGATGTTTTTGTTGCGCAGGTCTATCAGCAGCAGGTGGTTATCGGTACCGCCGGAGATGATCTGGTAACCTTTCTCTGTAAATGCCTTCGCCATAGACTGGGCATTTTTCAATATCTGCCTGGCATAAGCATCATATTCCTCTGTCAGTACTTCGAAGAATGATACTGCTTTAGCTGCGATCACGTGCTCCAGCGGGCCGCCCTGGATGCCGGGGAATACGGCCGTATCCAGCAGGGAGCTCATCATGCGGATCTCGCCTTTGGGTGTTTTCAGACCAAAAGGATTCTCAAAGTCCTTGCTTAACATGATAAGACCGCCACGGGGTCCGCGCAGTGTTTTATGTGTGGTAGTTGTTACAAAATGGCAATGCTCAAAAGGAGAGTTCAGCAGTCCTTTGGCGATCAATCCAGCGGGGTGTGCAATATCAGCCATTACGAAAGCACCGATCTGGTCTGCAATGGCACGGATGCGTTTGTAATCCCAGTCACGGCTGTAAGCGCTGGCGCCGCAGATGATCAACTTCGGTTTTTCCTTCAGCGCAATTTCTTCCATTTTATCATATTCTACCAGGCCGGTCTCTTTATTTACGCCGTAGAACAGCGGCTGATACAGCTTACCTGAGTAGTTTACGGCAGAACCGTGTGTGAGGTGGCCGCCCATGCTCAGGTCCAGGCCCAGTATTTTGTCGCCAGGCTGCAGGATAGCCATCATTACCGCGGCATTGGCCTGTGCGCCGGAGTGCGGTTGCACGTTGGCATATTCTACACCGAAGATCTCCTTGGCCCTGTCGATAGCCAGCTGCTCGCTCTGGTCAACTATTTCACAACCACCATAATATCTCCGCCCGGGATAACCCTCTGCATACTTGTTGGTTAGTACGGTACCCATTGCCTGCATTACCTGCAAGCTGGTGAAGTTCTCGGAAGCTATCAGTTCAATGCCATGACGCTGACGTTCCAGTTCCTGGCGGATAATATCAAATATCTGGTGATCTTTTTGCATGGAGCTTAAAAATTTGCTGCAAAAATAGGTTAAAGGGCTATGAAATGCAATTTTAGTGTAGGATAGCGTTGTTAAAAAAAATACTATCTTCACGCCCTCAGGGCCATATTCCGGGCCGGATTACAAGAGCAGGAACGTACAGAGCGATTATCTAAACCTAATATTACGAATGAAGGCCATAATACCAGTAGCAGGTGCTGGCACCAAGCTACGTCCACATACATATACACAACCCAAGGCGCTGATCCCTTTAGCCGGAAGGACCATTCTAAGTATCATCATAGACCAGCTGGTAGAAGCAGGTATCAAGGAGTTTGTGTTTGTAGTGGGATACCTGGGCGAAAAGATCCAGGACTATGTAGAGCAGAAGTACCCGGACCTTACCTGTCATTTTGTTCAGCAGAACAGCCGCGAAGGCACCGGACACGCTATATTACTTACCCGCGATATTGTTAAAAATGATGAGATACTGATCGTATTGGGCGATACCATTGCCGAAGGCGATTTCAGAGAGCTCATCGAGTCTCCGGTCTCTATGCTGGGGCTCAAAAAGGTGGATGATCCCCGTAATTTCGGGGTGGCAGAGCTGGATGAGGAAGGGCATATTACCCGGGTGGTGGAGAAACCACAGATCCCCAAGTCGAACCTGGCGCTGGTAGGACTTTATAAAATAAAGGAAACCGAGCAGCTGTTTGACTGCCTGCAAAGCAATATTGATCAGAAGATAAAATCGCACGATGAGTACCAGCTGACAGACGCGCTGGAATGCATGATACAGCATAAGGTACAGTTCAAACCATTTAAGGTAAGCAACTGGTTTGACTGCGGACGCAAAGAAACCTTGCTGGAAACGAATGCCATCCTGCTTAAAAAATATAAACTGGCCAGCAACCCGGTGCTTCCTTTCGAAGGCACCATTATAATACCACCGGTAAGCATTGGTGAGGGCTGTAATATTAAAAACTCCATTATAGGTCCCTATGTAGCGATCGGCGATAACAGCGTTATCAGCTACTCGATCGTAAAAGACTCCATTATCGGCTCCTATACTAATCTGTATGAAGTAGTGCTGAAGTCTTCGCTGATAGGCAGCGATGCCAATATACGGGGACTGAGCCAGAGCCTGAATATAGGCGATAATACAGAGATAGACCTGGGATAAGCTGTTAGCTTTTAGCTACTAGCCATTAGCTGAAATACGTTATTTTTAACTTTAGCTAATTGCTAAAAGCCAGTACCTAACTGCTATTTATGAACCGCATCGTTGAACTTTTCCAGATAAAATATCCCATCGTGCAGGCCGGCATGATATGGGCCAGCGGCTGGCGTTTAGCCAGCGCGGTTAGCAATGCCGGCGGGCTTGGGCTTATTGGCTCGGGCAGCATGTACCCCGACGTGTTACAGGAACATATCCGCAAATGCAAACAGGCTACAGATCATCCCTTTGGGGTAAATGTCCCATTATTATATCCGGATATAGACCAATTGATACGCATTGTGCTGGACGAAGGCGTGAAGATCGTATTCACCAGCGCAGGCAATCCTAAGACATGGACCCCGGCACTAAAAGAAGCAGGCGTCACCGTAGTGCATGTAGTTTCCAGTTCCGCTTTCGCCTTAAAGAGCGAGGCTGCAGGCGTAGATGCCGTTGTGGCAGAGGGTTTTGAGGCCGGCGGCCATAATGGACGGGAAGAAACGACCACCATGGTATTAATACCAGCGGTATGTGAGAAGGTACGGATACCGGTTATCGCAGCAGGCGGCATCGGCTCCGGCAGGGCCATGGCAGCGGCTTTTGCACTAGGTGCATCCGGCGTACAGGTGGGCAGCCGTTTTGTAGCCACCCCGGAAGCTTCCTCCCATGATCATTTCAAACAAGCCGTAGTGGAAGCGAAGGAAGGAGATACCGTTCTATCCCTTAAAAAAGTGACCCCTGTGCGTATGATCAGGAACCAGTTCTACGAAAGCGTAAAAGCGGCGGAAGACCGCGGGGCCACGCTGGAAGAGCTGAAAGCCTTACTGGGGAAGGGACGCGCCAAGAAGGGCATGTTTGAAGGTAAGCTGGAAGAAGGAGAACTGGAAATTGGCCAGGTGAGCGCGCTGATACATGATATAAAACCGGCAGCGGCGGTGTTGCAGGAGATATGGGAGGAGTTCGGGGAAACGTGCAGACAGTTACACGCCTCAGCGATTTGAAATATTAACCGGCTTATTTAGCCATTATGATTTATTTAACATTAAATAGTATTACCTTCAGTCAATATAGATAAGCATCTTCTGACAACGCTTTTTCTACTGGCCATCTGTACTCATCTACCTGGACGGTTTTCTTATCTGTTGCCATAACTAGCTGCACCTCTTTTTACGTATTTAAATTTAACATCATGAAGGTATCTGTGTCAAACCTCCTGTCTTCTTTTAATGAAGATAATCTGAAAAATTTATTTTTACCTTATGGCGAAGTTGTATCATGTGCTATAATAAGGGACATATTCGATGGCGCCTCCAAAGGATTTGGCTTCATAGAAATGTCTAACGGCAATGAAGGGATGGAGGCAATTGCAAAGCTCGATGGCAAACTGGTCAACGGCCGCCCCATTGCCGTAAGTGTAGCAAAGGAGCGCACTCGCCCTTCTTATGAAAAAAGAAGCGCCTATTAGTAGTCAATACTTTACTGCTGCGTTTATAAGTTCATAGTTGCCACCTTACATGTAATGAATGAAGCACATCCTGATCATTGATGATGAACCGTCAATCTGCTTATTGCTAAGCAAGATCCTGCAAAAAGCGGGATTTACAACAGACACTACTCTGTCTGGCAACACTGCCCTCAAAATGATAAAGGAGCGGCACTACGGGCTCGTATTTTGCGATTACCGGTTAAAAGACAAAGAAAAGGACGGCGATACAGTGTTACAATATATCCAGGATAACTCTCCCGCTACCACTGTGGCCATTATGACAGGATATCCGGATGTCCGGATCGCTATCAGGATGATTAAGGATGGCGCTTATGATTACGTGGAGAAACCATTTACGGCAGACAGGATCATCACGCTTGCCAATACTGCATTTAGCGACAATGCACCGCCAAGGGAACGAGAAGTTCTTTCATATTCTGCCGGGCCCAATGCCGGACCTTTGATTTCCGAAACATACGACAGGCATATTTACGGAACAAGTGAGGCTGCAAAAGGATTATACGGCCAGATAGCGCTAGTGGCTCCTACCAACTATAGTGTTGTTATTTGCGGGGAGACAGGAACAGGCAAGGAAGGGGTGGCCAGAATGATACATCTGGGCAGTAAACGGAGTAAGCAGCCGTTTGTTGCGCTGAACTGCGGTTGTCTTTCAGACGAACTGGCCGCAAGCGAGCTTTTCGGTCACGAAAAGGGGGCCTTTACCGGCGCCAGTGAGGCCACGCCTGGCGCATTCCGGCAAGCAAATGGAGGCACATTGTTCCTGGATGAAATATCCAATCTGAATTATCAGGTACAAACGGCATTATTACGGGTTGTGCAGGAAAGGATGGTGAGGCCAGTGGGCAGCCTCCGTACAATACCTGTTGACATACGGATCATAGCCGCTTCCAATGAAGATCTGGGCGAAGCTGTTATAAGCGGTAAGTTCAGACAAGACCTGTTTTACCGTTTAAATGAATTCAACATTTTAGTCCCATCTTTACGGGAACGGCACCAAGACCTTCCTCTCTTTATTAATGCTTTTCTGGAGGATGCAGCAATGCAATCAGGCAAGCGGCGGGGTAGGCTTTCTGATGAAGCTATGGCCTGTCTGTTGAATTATTCATGGCCTGGCAACATCCGCGAGCTAAAAAATGCTATCAGAAGGGCCTGCCTTTTTGCTGAAAATGCAGAAGAGATCCCCATTAGCTGTTTCCCTCCGGAAATAACCGGAACTGATGCAGTGCATGTTAAATCGCAGGCCAGCATATCTTGCCTGGCAGCCGGGAAAGAATCGAATAATTTAAAATCGATTGTCCAGGTTGCGGAATACGAGAAGATCATCGCTGTTATGAAAACGGCAAGGTATAATAAAACCAAAGCAGCGAGGCTACTGAATATTGACCGCAAAACGCTATATAATAAACTGCATTTGCTCAACATAGAGCTATAACCCCTTGGACGCCGGTCATCCTTTTTTCATCACCCACTTCATAGCCTCTTTCCAGGTAGTTTTCTTACCATACATCAGTATACCTGTACGGTAGATCTTACCGGCCACCCAGGTGGTTGCCAGGAAACCGGCTACCAGCAAGAGCATAGATAACGCCAGTTCCCAGTACTCTACGGTGCCGGGTATACCGTAAGGCAGGCGGGCCATCATTACCATGGGGGAAGTAAAGGGAATAATACTTCCCCAAACCGCCAATGGACTGTTCGGGTTTTGTACGGCGCTGATCATGATCATAATGCCAATAATGATCGGCAGCGTTACGGGGAAAGTAAGCGACTGTGCATCATGCGGATCTTCATTCACCAGGCTGCCGATAGCCGCAAACAGTGCGGAGTAGAACAGGTAGCCGCCCAGGAAGTAAAATATAAAGCAGCTGATGATCAGCCACCAGTTGATGCTACCCACTACATAGTTCATTTTCTCGATCGCTTCCGCCATGGCCGCATTGCCGCCATTCTGGGCTACCGCTGCACCCTGGCTTGCAGCCTGCATAGTATCTGCTGAGACAAAAAGAGGTATCAGCATTTGCAGACTGACGATCAATACCCCCCATATCAGGAACTGCAGCAAGCCCACTCCCGCTATACCCACTATCTTGCCCATCATTAACTGGAAGGGCTTAACGCTGGAGATGATCACTTCTGCAATACGATTCATCTTTTCTTCCATCACGCCACGCATAACAGACATACCGAACACCATCAGGATAATATAGATGATAAATCCGCTGGCATACCCTACGGCGTAGGCAACGGCAGAACTGCCTTTGCGATCATCCTCTCCGCTGCGGAAGTCTACTTTCACATCGCTGCGCACTTCTTCCAGCTTGTCCTTATCTATACCAGCCAGCTCCATACGTTTTTTCTCTATCACGTCGTTCACCTGCCTGTTCAGGTTACTTTCCAGCATGATGCTTGCCTGTCCTTTACTGTAGTATTCAATACCGGAGGGGCGGTTAATATCTATATCGGGAATATATAGCACACCGGAATAACCATACTCGCTATACTTGCGTTTGAAGGTATCTATGCTTACCTCCGCGAGCGGTTTAAAGTAAAGGCCCCTGGAGTCTGAAAGCTGGCCCGTGAAGAGCTTACTTTCGTCGATCACTGCTATGCGCTTGTGGTCTTCTCCTTTCACTGCAATAATGATGGGAATGATGGTGATGCCCGCAATAAAGATGGGGATCAGCAGGGTTAGCACCAGGAAGCTTTTCTTCCGCACCCTTGTGAGAAATTCCCGTTTGATGATCAGCCATATCTTATTCATATTGTGCAGTTTTCTGAACCTGAGTAATAAATATTTCGTTAATGGTGGGCAACACTTCCTCGAAGTGGGTTACCGGTATATCGTGGCTGATGAAGTGGCGGAGGATATCATTGGTAGAGCTGTCTTCACTCAGTTTCACCGTATAGCCATGGTCTTCCTGCTTCACGATGGAAAAATGGTGAGTGGCTACCTGCGCGAAGTTGGGTATTACCCCCAACCCTATACGGAACAGATGTTGTTTGAAGGTTTGCTTGATCTCCCGCACTTCACCGTCGAGCAGCTTGGTGCCTTTGTTCACCAGCATGATGCGGTCGCATATTTCCTCTACCTGCTCCATGCGGTGCGTGCTGAAGATAATGGTGGTGCCATTGCGGCTCAGGTCAAAGATTTCCTGTTTGATAAGGTTGGCGTTCAGCGGGTCCAGGCCGGAGAAAGGCTCATCCAGTATCAGCAGGGCGGGATCATGCAGGATGGTGGCAATGAATTGCACCTTTTGCTGCATGCCTTTGCTCAGCTCTTCCACCTTCTTGTTCCACCAGTTGTTCATATCCAGTTTCGCAAACCAGTATTTCACTTTTTCGCGGGCCTCTTTCTCGCTCAGGCCTTTGAGCTGAGCCAGGTAGAGGGCCTGCTCGCCTACTTTCATCTTTTTGTAAAGGCCCTTTTCTTCGGGCATGTAGCCGATGCGGTGTATATCATGTTCCGGGTTGAAGGGGCGACCGTTAAAGGTGATCTCTCCTTCGTCGGGATAAAAGATACCGGTAATCATGCGCAGGAGTGTGGTTTTACCCGCGCCGTTAGGGCCAAGCAAACCAAAGATGCTACCCTTAGGGATCACAAAGCTGATATCATCTACTGCTTTGTGCGTAGCATAGTACTTTTTCAGGTGTTTAACCTCCAGTAGATTCATGATAATAAATGTAAAGTAATATATATTAAATGTGAAATACGCTAGCGTAGTACCGGCTTTACGGTATATCCGTTTGCTCTCAGCAGCCTGATAACACCTTTATCACCGGCCAGGTGCCCGGCTCCTACGGCAAAGAAAGTGCTGTGAGCTTTCATCATGGCTGGCATCCTTTTCACCCAGTTGGCATTTCTAGCTTCAAGGAGCCAGTAAAGTGCATCTTTGCTCATACTTTTTTCTTCCGTTACGCTTTTGTACACCTGCTCCAGTTCTTCTGTACGGTAGTATTGCACCATGCGGGCGGTTTCCGTTCTCATGGCTTTCAGGTCCAGCTCCGTCAGCTGCGCCAGAATGCTGTCATCCGGGAAAGCTTTATAAAAGTAGCCCATTTGTTCTTCCAGTGTTTCAAGGCTGCCGATCTGTATATTTTTTGCAACTGCCATCTCTTTGAATTCAGCCTCATACACTTTCAGGCTATCGCAGGTATAAGACAGTCTGCCGAGCAGACTGGTGAGCGCTACCAGTTTATAGTTATCAAACAGCTGCAGGGATATGCCTGCCTGCTGCTGCAACAGCGAATCCATCAATGCATAACGTTGGGGCGAGAGCCTGGCGCTCAGCGGCGTATCAGCTACCAATGCTTTTTCCATCTGCGCGACGATTGCCGGATCAAACATGTCGATCTCGAGCACGAGCTGCGAAGTCTGGTCAAATGCTTTACTGATCTTATCGGCCATGTGAAAGTCGTTCCCGCAGATCATATGTATGGTACCGTAGAGGTAAGAGGGAGCAGGCAATCCCTTACCGCTTATTTCCCAGAGCAGGGAGCGTTCCAGGGGAGCGCTTTGTGCAGAGGCAGTGTTGCCCCGGCCTATACCTCCACAGGTGATCAGCGCCAGTACTACTGTTTTAAATAAGCGGTGCATCATGAGCGTTTTCTTCATTATATGAGTATAAGGATAAATTGCTTTGTTACAGCGTGGCCTTGAAAAATTTAATAGCCGCATCCGCCACCCTCTCACCGTCCATTGCGGCAGAAACAATGCCGCCGGCATAACCGGCGCCTTCAGCACAGGGATATAATCCTTTCACCTCGGGATGCATGAGCGTATCCGGGTCACGGGGAATGCGCACGGGAGAGGAGGTGCGCGACTCAGTAGCTACCAAAATAGCATCGTCTGTATAATATCCTTTCATCTTACGGCCGAAGGCTTTGAAAGCCTGCGCCAACCTGTTATGTACGGCAGCCGGTAGCACCTGTCGCAGGTCTGTGCTGTGCACGCCGGGTACATAGGAACAATCCGGTAATGTAGCAGACACCTTGCCTTTCACGAAATCCGTCATACGCTGCGCCGGCGCAACAAACTTACCGCCTCCTGCCTGGTATGCTTTCCGCTCTACCATCTGCTGAAAGTACATGGCGGCCAGCGGGCCTTTATCTGCAAAGGGCGCAAAGTCGGCTTTATCCACCGTTACTACCATACCGGAATTAGCATAGGGGTTATTACGTTTGGAAGGCGACCATCCGTTCACCACCAGCTCTCCCGGATTGGTGGCGGCAGGTGCAATGATGCCGCCGGGGCACATACAAAAAGAGAACACTCCCCTGCCCTCCACCTGTTCCACCAGGCTGTAGCTGGCGGGCGGCAGGTAGTCTCCTCTCAGTGTACAGTGGTATTGTGCACTGTCTATCAGGCTTTGCGGATGTTCTACCCGTACGCCCAGTGCAAAAGCTTTAGCTTCTATTGCTATTTGCTGCTGATACAACATTTCGAAGATATCTCGTGCAGAGTGGCCGGTGGCCAGCACCACCTGCTGTGCCCTGTAGGTATTAGCGGCAGCCGTTTGTACGCCTGTTACCTGTCCGCCGCTGAGCAGCAGCCTGGTGACCTTCTCATTAAAATGCACTTCACCTCCTAAGGCGATGATCTGCTCCCTCATGGCGGTGATAATATGAGGCAGTTTATTGGTACCTATATGGGGGTGAGCTTCGTATAATATTTTCTCTGCAGCGCCAAAGTGGACAAAGATGCTGAGTATGCGGTTCACATCCCCGCGTTTTGTAGAGCGTGTATATAATTTACCGTCTGAGTAGGTACCGGCGCCACCTTCGCCGAAGCAATAATTGGATTCGGGATTCACTTCTCCCTGTTTATTGAGCGCTGCCAGGTCGCGGCGGCGTGTACGAACGTCTCTGCCGCGTTCCAGCACAATGGGCTTTATGCCTGCCTCTATGAAGCGCAGGGCGGCGAACAATCCTGCCGGACCGGCGCCTATGATCAGTACCTGCGGAGCAGTAGCAGGCAAAATGTCATATTTGGGCACGATCAGTTCCCGTTCATGAAAAGGTTCATTTACAAACACCTTGAGTGTCAATATAAAATATACCTGACGGGAACGTGCATCGATAGAACGCTTAAGAATGTGGTAGCCGGTAATAGCGTTAGTACGTATGCCTAAGGCCGTAGCAGCCTGCCGGGTAATGGCAGTATCTGAAGCCGCTTCCTGCGGCGGGAGTTTAAGAGAGAGCTGTTGTATCATGCAGGTTAGGTATTTATCCTAAAACACTGCAAAGATAAAGGTCACCAGGCATTTACAGCATGGTGACCTCTATAACTTTTATATGGTCTTCCTGATTAGAAGGGCAGATCGTCGGTGGTATCCTGGGAAGCAGGCACTTCCTGGGAGGTATTGTAGTTAGGCATGCGGTCTGCACCAGGAGCAGCGCCAGCCACTACAGACTCCATACGCCATGCGTCGAGGTTGGTGATGTAGTTCACCTTACCATCTTTTTCCCAGCGGGTTCCTTTAATATTAAAGTATACTTTTACGGTTTCGCCCTCATTAAAACGGTCTACAATATTGGTGCGGTCTTGTACGCACTGGAACTTTATATAGTTGTTTATAACACGGCCGTTGATATCATCAGACTTCTCAATAACGAATTCCCTTGTTTTAAAGGTTTCGCTGCGTTGCACCGTATTATACTTCACGATTAACTTTCCTATGATTTCAAAACTCATAAAAATAATTTTTTAACTATTCAGATGCGCCAAAGATAGGCTTTTGGCAGGATTGTGGTAAAATAAATTTTTCACAGGATGTGCACGGGCTGCGGCTGCATATAATAAATTTGCACGGTATTTGATATATGAAGTGCAATTTTTTTTAATGCAGATACTAACATAGTTTTGCACGCTCGTTTAACGTTGTTAACGACGAATCAACAATTAAGACAAGACCATATTATTTTATCGTTCTAGTATACATATCTATGGTAAAAGGGTTAATCAAAATTCGAAGCAACTGTATATCAGATCGGTGTATTTTACCTTTATTACGTTAGTGTAAAACCCAACAGTAATAACACTTAGAACGAGGTAAACCGGGACACAAAACAGGGAGACAAAAACTGTAATGAGGGGGAGATAAACAAGGGTAGATAAATTTTTTTTTTCAACATTTTCTACAGATATTCGTCGTCCTGTCTGAAAGTTTTTCAACATCCACCGTTGGGAAATTTTGAATTCGAGAACAATCCTTAATTAAAAACAAATAATTTTTTATTGCTCAATGAATAAAACTTGCGAACAAGTTTGGGAAAGGTGTCTTAATATAATTAGGGATATTGTGGAATGGCAGCCATTTAAGACCTGGTTTGAACCTATTAAGCCCATCAAACTTGAAAACAATGTTTTAACCATACAGGTGCCGAGCCAGTTTTTTTATGAGTATCTGGAAGAACACTATGTAGGATTATTAGGAAAAACTATCAAACGGGAATTAGGGAAAGAAGCAAGGTTAGAGTACAGAATCGTAGTAGAGAACGGCACACCGCATCAGCATCCCAAAACGGTGAATATGCCGACCCAGTTCACAAAGCCCCAGAAAGACAGTGAGGTGGATTTTCCGTTGACCATACAGAATCCGGTAAAGAATCCCTTTGTTATCCCAGGGATCAAACGTGTACAGATTGATTCACAACTCAATCCAAACTATACTTTTGATTCTTTTATAGAAGGAGATTGTAACCGCGTAGCACGCAGGGCCGGTAAAACTGTTTCGGAAAAACCCGGTGGAACCTCTTTTAACCCCTTGGTAGTTTATGGTGGAGTTGGCCTTGGAAAAACACATCTTGCACAGGCAATCGGCAATGAGGTTAAACGTGTACATCCCAACAAAGCTGTACTGTACGTTAGTGCAGAAAAATTCATCAACCAGTTCATTGATCACTCCAAGAACAGCATCATCAACGACTTTATTCATTTCTACCAGTTGATAGATGTACTGATCGTGGATGACATCCAGTTCTTTGCCCGCGCAGAGAAAACGCAGGACGCATTCTTTGCCATTTTCAACCATCTTCATCAATCCGGCAAGCAGCTGATACTTACATCAGACAAGCCGCCGAAAGATCTGGATGGATTGCAGGAGCGACTGCTGAGCCGTTTCCGCTGGGGCCTGAGCGCTGACATGCAGCTGCCTGACTTTGAAACACGCATGGAGATACTGGAGATGAAAATGCGTAACGACGGATTGGAAATGCCAAAAGAAGTGATCAAGTATGTAGCTTATAACATTCAAAGCAACGTACGTGAACTGGAAGGCGCTCTGATCTCCCTGCTCGCACAATCTTCCCTGAACCGGAAAGAAATCGACCTCGAGCTGGCTAAGCGCGTGTTAAAGTCTTTTGTTAAAACATCTTCAAAAGAGATTACAATTGAAAGCATACAGAAAATGGTATGTGAGTATTTTGATGTTCCTTACGACAAGCTGCTGCAAAAAACACGTAAACGTGAGATTGTACAGGCACGGCAGATTACAATGTACTTAGCAAAGTCTTTTACAAAGAACTCTTTAAAAACCATCGGTGAACATTTTGGCGGACGCGATCACACCACAGTGATCCACTCCTGCCAAACCGTCAAAGACCTGATGGATACAGATATTACTTTCCGCGACAGCGTGATCGAATTACAACAAAAAGTACAGCTGGCCGCTATGTAAGGTCAGCCTTACTTCATCAGCAGTTTGCTTCCCTCTGAAGAAAATAACCCTGTGAACCTTATTAATGAAAATGTCCTGGTAATACACCAGGACATTTTTTTTATTAGCTTAGCGTTCAGGTTGACGCCACTATAAGAAACAACAGACTGGCTATTGGCTTAACAATTTGATAAATTCCACTATTAGCAAATCATTCGGGACAACCAATAACTTTGAGGCGGGTAATAGCCAATATGCAATACCACAGTACGATATGGGACAAGGTAAGGCAGGGAGACGAAGCAGCATTCCGGCAGCTGTTTGAGGAACAGTGGGAAGCACTCTTCACCTACGCCTGTAAAATATTAAAGGACCAGGAACAGGCCCAGGACATTACGCAGGGCTTGTTCATGCACCTTTGGGAGAAGCATGCCGCACTTCCACCTGTAGCGGCAGTAACTCCTTATCTCCGTCATGCACTACGCAATCGCCTGTTAAATGCCATCCGCGATCAACACGTATATGAACGCCATGTTGACCTTTTCCGGCAAGCTGCGCTGGAAAGCGATAACTCCCTGATAGAAGGCTTACATCTGAAGGAAACCGAACAGCAACTACTCCGGTCTATCAATACACTGCCGGATAAAATGAAAAATGTATTTTATCTGCACCGTATTGAAAACCTGTCTGTGGCCGAAATAGCCGCACGCACCGGGTCTTCTGAACAAACCATCCGTAATCAACTGAATACTGCTTTACAGCGTCTGAGAACCAAATGGAATTCCATCAGCTGGTTTTTCTTCTGAGGTTGATGGGTTATATTCCGGTATAGCGGACCCGTTTTTGGGCCGGGACCAAGTAAATAACGCGCAATATTACCAAATTGTTAAGCAAAAATTTAAAATAGTTATTCTCCTTCGCTGCGGTGTCTTTATATAAACGAAAACTGCATAGTGGACAGATCTACCCTGTTACATTTAATTGAAAAATTCCGCCGCGGCAACTGCAGCGAGGCAGAAGAACAGCTACTGCACAGGTGGCTGGACCTGCTGGAACAGGACGCCGGAGATGACCTTTCCCTCTCAGCCGAAGAAAAACAGCGTATTCGTAATAATTTGCTGGAAAATATCTTTCCGGTAAACCAGCCTGCGCCCCGCCGCATGATCTTCCGTACCTGGATGAAGGCCGCGGCCGTGCTGCTCCCACTGGTAGCCGCCGGCGCATATTACCTGTGGCAGCACCATAACAGCGCAGAGAACAGCGGGTGGCTCAGCCGCCAAAACCTTACAGCGCAGGTGCAGCAGTTCAGACTGCCAGACAGCTCACTGGTGATGCTGGGCGCACATACCACGATCCGCTTCCCGGCAAAATATACCGGACAGGAAAGGATCGTAAAACTGCTGGAAGGAAAAGCCTTCTTTGACGTGCGCAGCAATCCGCAGCAGCCCTTTATAGTGGAAAGCAATAATATCCGCACCACCGTCTTGGGCACTTCCTTCTCAGTAGCCTCCTATAAAGATCTATATGCCTGCCGTGTAACCGTTATGACGGGCAAGGTACAGGTACATACCGGCAATAATAATTATGGTGTACTTACCCCCGCAGAGCGTATTACGATCTCCGGCGGAAAAACACCGGTCATGCGGGATACCATCGCCCTGGCAGATAATATGGCCTGGACCACGGGAGAGATCGTGCTGCGCAATGCCAGCCTGCAGGAATTAATACAAATGTTACGTGAACAATATGCAGTGAACACCAGTACCAGCCTTAATATCCGGCAGGGAAGCTATACCCTTCGCCTGCCGGCCGCCATGCCTTTGCGCGAGGTGCTGGACGTGATTGAAAAAATCAGTTATAAACCAAAAATCCGCTTTAACATGGAGAACAACCAGCTATCCATTTATCAACGCCAGTAGTTTAGCAGTATGAACTATTAGCTGTCGTCATCACCAACATCAAACGAATCATTATCTGAAGTTTTTAGCTGCAAAAAAGCAATAGCTAAATGCTAATGACAATGTCATGTCCTTTAACAATTATCAATATGCAAAAAATCATTACACCTTTCCACCGCGTTGCCTTTATCGCATCGCTGGCCTTTATGCTGGCAAGCTCGGTAGCTATGGCCTTATCCAGCACCGCCCAGTCGCTCAGGAAAGTAGTGCGCCAGCTGCAGGTGCCCGCCGGCAGCCTTTCCAATGCGCTGCAGAAACTGGAGACTACCGCTAACATCCGCCTGGCCTATGATGAAGCGGCACTTAAAAAGATTGCCGTTCCTGCCACTACTTACAAATCAAGCCAGGTAGGAGACATTTTACGGGGTCTGCTGAATAACACCCCCCTGACCTATGAAGAGCGTTACAATACCATCCTGATCTATGACAGGAACGAGACGCAATTGCGCAGCTCCGGCGTGCAACAGGTAGTTGAAAAAATAACTATCAGCGGCACCGTAACAGATAAGAACGGCCCTCTGATCGGCGCTACCGTAATAGTAAAAGGAACTACCAACGGTACTGCTACTGATGCAGGCGGGCACTTCACCCTGTCTGTAAATACGCAGGACAACCCTGTGCTGCAAATCAGCATGGTAGGTTTAAAACCCGTTGAAGTGCCGGTAGGCAATCAACGCAGCTTCAGCATTATGCTGGAAGAGAACGCCCTGAACCTGGACCAGCTGGTAGTAGTTGGTTACGGTACACAGCGTAAGGCTACACTTTCCGGCGCTATTGCAGACGTACAGCTGGACAAGCTCAGCTCACGTTCTTTGAATGATATGGCAGAAGCCTTACAGGGCAAAGCTCCCGGCGTGATCGTACAGAACCAGGGCGGAGATCCTACTTCAGTACCTAAGGTATATATTCGCGGCCTTGGCGGCGTGAACGGTGAAGGCCCCTTGTATGTAGTAGACGGATCTATTTACACCGGCGGACCTCTCAACCCGAACGACATCGCCTCTATCAACGTACTGAAAGATGCTGCTGCAGCCATATACGGCGCCAGAGCTTCCGGTGGTGTAGTGATCATCACCACTAAAAAAGGTAAAGAAGGCGCTGCACAGGTAACCGTGGACGCCAAGATAGGTTTCCAGACTGCAGCTAAAAAACTGCAGACACTCAACGCCAAAGAATTTGCAGACGTAATGAACACCGCTGCAGATGCTGCCGGTATCGCACGTCTGGACGCCTTTGACGCCAGCAAATATCCTGACGGACAGATCACCCGCACCAACTGGCTGGATGAAATATTCAGAACCGGTAAGATCCAGGACTATAACGTGAACGTAAACGGCGGTACTGCCAAAGCACATTACTACATGGGCTTCGGCTTCCGTAAAGGTGAAGGCATCCTGTTAAATACTTACAGCGAGCGTTACTCCTTCCGTATGAACTCTGATGCCCAGATAAAACCCTGGCTGAAGATAGGTGAGAATCTCTCTTATACTTACACCAACGGTAACGGCACCAATACCACCAGTCCTTATACCGGCGTTATCTTCACGGCCCTCGGCTATCCGCGCCACATCACTCCCTATCAGCCTGACGGATCTTTCAGTGGTATGCCCGCACAATATGCCGGGGCTTACGGAGACCTGGCCAACCCCGTTGCTATCCTGATGCGCACGGATTATAAGAACCCGGTAAACAACATCAATATCAATCCTTATGCGGAAGTACAGCTGACCAAAGACCTGCTGTTCCGCTCCAACTTTGCCGCTACCAAATCTTTCAACAACACCAAGAACTTTACTTCAAAAGTTCCGGAGATCGGAAAGATCAGCAACACCAACCAACTTGAGCAGAACATTGTTGATTTCACAGAGATCCTTTCCGAGCAGACACTTACCTATAATAAGCAATTCAAAGACCACCACCTGAACGTGCTGGCAGGTTACACCTACCAGCAGCATGAAGGCAACGGTTTATACGTGTATGCCGGCGGCTTTAATGATGAGCGCTCAGAGTACCGTTACTTCAATAACTCTACGCTTTTCTACAAACCACAGGACAATAAAGACAAATGGGCGATTGAATCTTACCTGGGCCGTATTAACTACGATTATAAGAGCAAATACCTGCTCACAGCCCTGGCCCGCAGAGACGGCGCTTCCAGGGTGGCACCACAGAACCGTTATGAAACCTACTACTCCGTATCAGGCGGATGGGTACTTTCAGAAGAATGGTTCCTGAAACAGTATGACTGGCTCAGCTTCCTGAAACTGCGTGGCAGCTACGGCCTGCTGGGTAACCTGGGCAGCCTTCCAAGCAATGCTATAGACATCCCGATGCAGGCCACCCAGATATACATTGGCCAGGATCCTGTGCAGGTAGGCGGCTATGCAGAGAATGCACTGTCTAACCCCAACCTGAAATGGGCAAACTCAAGGCAGGTGAACTTCGGTACCGACATCGGATTGTTTAACAACAGCCTGTCTTTTGTTGCCGATTATTTTATCAAAACCACTGAAAGAATGCTGCTGCCCGTTACGCCACCGAGTACCGCCGGCGTTAGCAACGATACCTGGAAGAATGCAGGTAAAGCAAGGGACAAAGGCATTGAACTGGGACTGAACTATAGCGGCGCCAGCGGAAAGGCTTTCCAGTACAGCGTAGGCGCCACCTTAACAAAAGTGACCAACAAACTGCTGGAACTGGACGAAGGCAGGACTGTATTGCCTAATGGTGTGAACGTACGCAGTACACTTACCCCCATACGTATACAGGTAGGTCAGCCGCTTTATTCCTACTACGTAGTAAAGACCAACGGCATCTTCCAAACGCAGGACGAGATCAATAATTACAAAGGAAAAGACGGTAACCTGATACAGCCTAACGCTAAACCAGGTGATATTCGCTTTGTAGATAAGAACGGCGACGGTATTATCAGCAACGACGACCGTGAATTTGCGGGCAGCGCCTACCCTGATTTCACTTACGGCATCACATTTAACGCCAGCTACAAAGGTTTTGACCTTAACCTGTTTGCACAGGGCGTACAAGGCAACAAGCTGTTCAACGCGCTGAAATATACCAACATGAACGCCAGCGTAGGTACCAACTTCAACATGCTCCATGATATACTGAACGCCTGGACGCCCGAAAATACCGGCAGTGACATCCCCAGGATCTCCGCCAAAGACAATAATGGCAACTACGGCACTACTTCCGACTGGTATATCGAGAACGGCTCTTACCTGCGCATCAAGAACGTTACGCTGGGCTATACGCTGCCTGCTGCGCTGACCAAACGCGCCGGGTTAAATACCCTCCGTATCTACCTTACTGCCAACAACCTTTATACTTTCACCAATTACAAAGGCTTTGATCCGGAAGTTGGCATGGACGAGTATGGCATTGACAAGGGCCGCTATCCGCAGGCCAGAAGCTTTTTATTTGGGTTGAATGTTAATTTCTGATAGCTGATAAACTACCGCAACACATGAAAACGATCATAAAAAATATCATACTTGCAACAACCGGCGCTGCGATGCTCAGCGCCTGTAATAAAAAGCTGGACATTGTACCGGAGGGCTCTCCTACAACCGGTAACTTCTGGACAACAGACAAAGACGCCATCTCCGGCGCCAACGCCATGTACGATCAGTTTGACGATGAGAACTTTTACGGCCGTGGTTACTGGTGGTTCATTAATGCCAGCGACGACCAGATCGTAGGCCGCGTAAAAGCAGAAGGTGATAATATCAAGAACTTTAACCGCAACTTTATCGGGGGCTCTTACACCGAATCTCAATGGAAGTTGCGTTATATCGTGATCAAACGCGCCAACGATGTGATACTGCATGTGCCCTCCATCAACATGGATGCTTCACTGAAGAACCGTATCCTGGGTGAAGCTTACTTCCTGAGCGGTCTGATGTACTTCCAGCTGGCTTACACCTATGGTGGCGTACCTATCGTAGACCGGAGCAACCTGCTGAATGATAAACCCATTCCGCGTGCAGATAACGTGAATACTGTTTACGAATACGTGGAGAAAGAGCTGAAACAAGCTTCCGCCCTGCTTCCCTATTTTGATCAGCTGGCGCCTGCAGACTATGGTCGCCCGCATAAGACAGCTGCCCTGGCTTTCCTGAGCAAGATGTTCCTTTACAAAAAAGACTATGCCAATGCAGAGAAATATGCCGATTCTGTTATGCTGAGCGGTAAGCACCAGCTGCTGGACAATTTCAGCGATGTGTTCACCATTGCCAACAACTGGTCTAAAGAATACATCTGGAGCGCTTTATCCACTGCCAAAGGCACCTCTGGCTGGGGCAGCATCCTGCCTGGCGTAATGCTGGAAAATAAAGGCTGGGGCAAATACAATGGCTGGGGATACTATACACCTACCAAAGAACTGTATGATGCTTTTGAAACAGGCGACCTGAGAAGGGAAGCAACCATCCTCAAACCAGGAGATCATTTCACTTTCTTTGGTGAAGACAGAACATACAGCTCGCTGAACAGCCTTTCCGGCTACCAGTACCGCAAATACATGGAGCCTTTCTCTTATGCCGGCGCTGTTCACCTGAGCCCTAACGGCGACCACCCTACTACAGACCTCTGCGTACCTTTATTGCGCTATGCAGAATTGATCCTGATCAAAGCAGAAGCCAAGCTGATGCAGGGTAAAAATGCCGATGCAGAGATCAATATGATCCGCCACCGTGCCGGACTCGCTAACGTTACCAATGCAACTATGACGGAACTGAAAAAACAGCGTCGTTGCGAGCTGGCCGGAGAATGGGCTAACCGCCACTACGACCTCGTACGCTGGGGAGACGCCCAGGCCGCCTATGCCAAGCCACTGCATGGCGCCGATGGCAGGGAAGTATGGCCTGCCCGTACTTTCAATCCTGCCGTGCACAACGTGTGGCCTGTACCGCAAAGCGAGATCGATAACAGTGGTGGTGTGATCATACAGAACACCGGCTGGTAATATAACTACGAATTAATCTTTACGGATTACGAATGATGCAAACAGAGTATTATATTCGCTCCGTCATCATTCGTAATCCGTCATTTAAACCGAAGCCATACTCAATGAGAACATATATCTGGAGCGCTTTATTCTTATTATCTTCCCTTCCCTCCGCTCTTGCACAATCCGGCAACTACACCACTGCCAATGCACATGCGCATAACGATTACGAGCATAATATTCCCTTTTACACAGCCTACTATCACCACTTCGGTTCCATAGAAGCTGACGTGTTTGCACGAAACGGACAGCTATACGTGGCGCATAAAGAAGAAGAGATTGACACCGCTCGTACCCTGGCCAGCTTATACCTGCAGCCCTTACGGGAGATGATCCGGAAAGCTAATGGCAATGCCTACAGTACCGGCAAACCGCTGCAATTGCTGATAGACTTTAAAACAGACAGTCTGTTAACCATGCAAACCTTATTACAGCAATTACAGCAATATCCGGATATTACCGGCAATACACACATACAGCTGGTGATCAGCGGCAGCCAGCCCGTACCAGCCCAATGGGACAATTATCCTGCCTATATCCTGTTTGATGGTAAAAGCTCCCTGTCTTATTCTGCAGCGCAAATGGAACGCCTGCCGCTCTTCAGCTATAACCTGCAGGATTATGCCAGATGGAATGGCAAAGGCTCCATGGTAACCGCAGAAAAGCAACGCGTGCAGGCACTGATAAACAATGCGCATCAACGTGGCAAAAAGATCCGCTTCTGGGGTGCTCCTGATAATGTGAACACCTGGATCACCCTGGCAAAAATGGGCGTAGACTATATTGGAACTGATAATATAGAAGCATTGTCTGATTATCTGAATAGCCGGCCGGCATCTGAATACCAGGCGGCTACCGATACCCATCCCATTTACCGCGCACGCTATGTCAATAACGACCGGCTTTCAAAAGTGAAGAACGTGATACTGCTGATCGGCGACGGTATGGGCCTTACACAGATCTACGCCGGATATACTGCCAACAGAGGACAGCTCAGCCTGTTCCAGATGGTGAATATCGGATTCTCAAAAACCAGCGCTGCAGATAACTATATCACTGATTCTGCCGGAGGAGGCACCGCCATGGCTACCGGCCATAAAACCAATAACCGCTATATCGGCGTGGATGCCACCGGCGTAAAACAGCCAGCCATACCCGATCTGATACAGCGTTATGGCATGGAAAGCGCCCTGATCAGCGCAGGGGATATTACAGACGCTACACCGGCGGCTTTCTATGGACATCAGTCAGACAGGGCCATGGAAGACGACATTGCCAAAGACTTCCTCAGCAGCCCTGTAAGCATCATGATAGGCGGAGGCCTGCAACATTTTGAGCACAGAAAGGATGGCCTCTCCCTGACTACACAGTTACAGCAAAAGGGATATACTATCAGCCGTCATTTTTCTGAACTGGATAATATGCGTAGCCGCAAATGGCTGTTGCTGGACAGTGTAGCCGAAGCGCCAGTATTAAAAGGCAGAGGCGATTTCCTGAGCCACTCCCTGAAAAAAACTATCAACACCCTGCAGGATAACCGCAATGGCTTTTTTATTATGGCCGAAGGCGCACAGATAGATATAGGCGGCCACGCCAACAATCTGCCCTATAACGTAACAGAAATGATGGATTTCGACAAGGCCATTGGCGCAGCTATGGAATTTGCCGACAGCAACGGCGAAACGCTGGTGATCGTTACGGCTGATCACGAGACGGGCGGCCTGAGCCTGCTGGACGGAAATTTTCAGAAAGGCTATGTGAACGGTCACTTCAGTACCAACGACCATACTTCCGTGATGGTGCCTGTATTTGCCTACGGCCCGCACTCACTCGACTTCAGGGGGGTATATGAGAATACTGCGATCTTTGAAAAAATCATGAAGATCCTGTCTGAAAGAAAATAGCGATCGCTAAAACGGACAAAAGAAAGCCAGCAACCGCAACAGTATCGCAGCTATAACAGCTATATTGCAGCCAAAGAACTGACTGTCAGAAGGGTGAGCAACTTACCAGGGGTGCCGCTATTCATTACCCTTCAATCGGATACTAATGATGCAGTATCATGTTGCCGGCAAAATGCTGGCAGGCACTACTATACGCCCTGAAATTCCCAGACAGTACCAACATTATCAACTCCCCTTTGCTACAACGGTAGAATCTATCAGTGGCCTGTTCGGCATTATACTGAACCAGGTAGTGGCCGGCGATGAATGGTCAATACAGCTGGTACAGTTTTTCATTTCAAAGCAGGTGCGCCTTTACCCGGTTGCACAGCGGTCTTTGGGCGTGCTGCACTGCATGCTGCAAGGGCAGGTACCATGTATCCTGCAGGGCATGGGCGATATAGTGCTGCGTGAGAAGGAACTCTATTTCTTCTATGTTCCTGCTGGCAACCGCAACCTGGCGCTGTTCTCCAAAGGTTATTATGAATCTTTCCAGATCGGCTTTTCTTCCGCTTACCTGTCGCGCTTTGCCCAGAATGGCTCTCCATTGAAGGACGTATATTACAAACTCGAGCACAATGAGGCCCAGAGTGGTTATGCAGGCAGCTGCCCTCTTAGCCTGCAGGCAATAGAACAGGTGGAGAAGATCAGGCAGTGCCATTTAAAAGGTGCGCGCAGGCAATTGTATCACCAGGCCCGTATCAATGACCTGATGCTGTCATATATATCAGTGCTTGAAGACAAGATTCAGCAAAAACCAGCCGGGATAAGCAAATATGAAAATGAAATGCAGGAGCTTTCTGCTTTCATCAAAGACAACCTGGAAAAGCCTTTAACAGTTGTTCAGCTGGCAGGTGAGCTGGGATTACATTTACAGGTAGCAGAAAAGGAGTTCAAAAAATTATATAAGCAAACCATTAAATCGTTCATACAGGAACAGCGCATGATAAAAGCCAAACAGCTGCTCGCGGATAGTAAAATACCGGTTATAGATGTTGCTTATACCGTTGGCTATTCTGATGCCGCCTATTTCAGTAATGTGTTCAAGAAACAGTTCGGCATGACACCGACTACCTATCAGCATATCAGAAGAACGGAAAAATTACAAGAAGGAGACTTGTAATATTACAAGGAGCTTACGGTTCTTTTATTGACATTTGTTACAGTAAAAGGAAGTAACTCAAAATAACAACACTAAAGAAGGCATGGCTTAACAGCTTCCATAATCATTGTAATTTCCACCCCTGGGCATGATCCTTTTCTAACAACATTTTTCTTTGAACCATTTAACGCTTTCAACCTATGCGAAAAAGAATCCCTCTTTCCGGTGGACCGGCTCATTTGCCCGGCACTGATCTTGTTTTAGGATGCGGCGTAGCAATCCCGGTAATGCAGCGCTTTGGGGATCGAATGAAAAACCAAAAGTAACAGCGACATTTTTAGCATATGGAAATTCCTCTTAAAGGCACCCCGGCAGAAATACCTCTGCGGCTGGCTCCCTATGTTGCCAATTGGGCAACAGCGACCTACCAGCAATGCGACTTTGGAGACCTGTTGTCCCAAACATTCTTATATAAATCCTACCGCATTTATATCTACCGTTTCCTTGCAGAACGGCCGGCGTGCCTGCCCCTGCGTTGTACGGAAGGCGCTGTAGTGCTGCAGCTTGTTACGCAGGGACCAATAAAAAGCGTAATAGAAGGACTTGGTGAAATATTGATGCAAACAGGTCAGTACAATTTCTTCTATCTGCCGGCCGGTACACATGCACTATGCCTGAGCACCGGCGAATATGAATCCATTTATATTGTGCTGGGCGCTACCTTACTGGAAGAGCTGGCGGAAAGCAGGGAAGAGATGAAAGAGCTGCTGGATTACCTGCGCTACTCCCGCAAGACAGGCGCGGGGCTTACCCCCCGTTTAATGGATTACAGGATGCAGGAACTGATCAAAGGCATGCGCAACTGCAGGGAGACTGGTGGTAACCTGTTCGTAGAGTTCAGCACCAATATCAGGAACCTGCTGAACTTATACCGTAAATCGCTGAATGATGTGGAATATAGCCTGCAGCTGCGGGCTGCCGGCTACATGACCGCCATGATGAGCATACGCGAAGAAATTGTACGGAATCCGAGTATACAACAGCACACGCTCACTTATTTCTCCAGGAAGCACAACATGAGCCAGTCTACCTTAAAACGGTACTTCAAGGCGGTATTCAACAAAACACTGCATGAATTTGTGCGGGAAGAATGTATGAAAAAAGCTTCCTGGATGCGGAACAATGTGGCTGTAAGTCTTGACGATATTGCAGATGAAGTAGGGTATGCCGATAAATCCGGTTTCCTGAAATCCTTCAAACAGTTTCACAACAGGATGTCGCAATAAAAGCCCCTTTGATCCCTTTCCACCATTGCCGCAACCCATACCAGGCTTGCGCTACATCGGGCCAGCCAAAGGCGGCTGTATTAAAGATGATCATCGCTGCGGCAAACAATTCCAGTCCCATGTAGATTGCTATGCCCAGGTGCAGCAGCACAACGGCAAGATACCCGTATGGGCGCAAACGGCGGAACCACATATAGAAAGGATAGCCAATCTCTACGAGCAAAGTGCTCCAGCATATCAGCCTGGCCAGCCATGGATATTGCGCTAACCAGCTCATATCAAACCTGCTGAACTGCGTATGCATCAGCGTTTGCCAGATAGCTTCCCCATTCCACCACTGGATGCCCATGGCTTTTTCAACGCCTGAGGCTACATAAACAATACAAAGGTGCAGCTGCAGCACACGGATGGATAGCGTGTTCCATGCACTGTCCGTAGCACCGGGCTTCACCGGCATTACAATACAATAGCACAACCCGATATGCATAAAAGTTTCTATGCCATAAGCCGCCATGAAACCGGTATTCATAAGCATGAAATGCAATGCCCAGGCCACCATCGCCATGATGCGGGTGCATTTCCCTGCCAGCAGTGCTGTAAGAGCGCTGAGGTATGCAAACAACAATGTAAATACCCATTTATCTGTTGAAAGACGTGTTACCGTTGCCAAAGGCCTCAACCAGGCCAGCTGCGGCATGTGCGCGCCAACGATCCCTTCGCTGATCGGCCATTGCACCAGTCCGTGCTCGCCGTACAGTAATACCGTATTGCCGGCCAGCCATATGCCTTGTGCCAGTCCCAGTAATGCAATAGCGATCCTGAAAAACACCAGTGGCCGGGACGATGAAGGTGTCAGGAAAAAAGTCTGCCATGCACGGGTAAACGTATTCATAAATTTATTTTTATCGCTTGTGATAATCTTTCACCAGGAAGGGTGTCCACTGCGGACGTGCTCCCTCACGGTATTCCTGCATGCCGGGCACATTCTTGGTAACAACCGTGACCCTCACCAGGCTGTTGCCGGGATACCGGCGCAACATATAGGAAGCACAGCTCTGGGCGAGTAAAGGGCAGGCTTCTTCAATGCTGAAAAAATTGTAGATGGTTTGTATGCGGCGGTTGCATTCGGTATTGCTTTCTTCCAATCTGACTACCTGCTGTGAGCTGTCGCTGGCCGCCAGTGTATAGATCACTGCTATTTCATTTCCTACCCTTGGCGCAAAGAAGCTGAAGATATTACCGGCGCCGGTGTAGTCGCCATAGGTGGCAAGTCCTTTTATCAGTGCTTGTTTATGCCCCGGCCATTCTTCCAGGTGCGCGGCGTGCAGGGCTGCTATCAGCAGGTGAACAACAGCAATGCCTGTCCAGCACAAATGTTTCCATGTGATCATAAAACGGGATTATAAACAACATGCGCAACTTCCTTCCGCAGTACATTGCGCATGCTGTTGTTGTAGTTGTTAGCATGAAAGAGCTGTGAATTTTTAAAACGCCTGTGCAGATCCGAGCATTGCGCCGCCGGGTACTTCTACCACATCCAGGCCGGCAAAGCGTTTATCGAGCGTTACAAAGTTTGCGCGGATCACTCTCAGGATCTCAGGGTCAAAACAGCCGATCATGTTGGGGAACTTCCTCCTGAGAATGCTTTCCCAGGTAAGGCTGCCTGTTCCGGCAACGCTGACTGCTGAAGGGGCTGCCTGTGTGATGTCGCCTATGCCATAGAAACCACGGGTAGCGTAGGGGAATGTAGTGCCTGCGGGTAGGGCGATACGGAATTTGTTCAGGTCCTGCTTGCCTACCACTCTGTTGTCAATTGCGTCCGGCTGCATGGCAGCGGCTGCGCTCAGGAAGCTCTTGGTGGCGATGATGTTCTGTCGGCCAATAGCTACGGTAGTTACATCGAAGAAGGACTTGCTGTCCGCTTTCTTCATCAATTCTGCTGCTCTGGCAGCGATGTCTAAGTAGGGGATCATGTCCGGGCAGGTTTTGATCCAGATCTTTTTCCAGGGTGTTTTGGTGTATCCGATCTTCTGTAATGCAGGAGAAGGGCTGCCGGCATATTGTACTTCCTCTGAAAGGCCGCCATAAACACTCCTGGTGATATAAGGATTAACCGCTAATCCGTCAAATTTAAGCAGGTAGGTGTCGGGGCTAAGTCCTTTCAGTATGGCATCCAGTTCATCATCTGCAGCAACGGTGGCAGCTACAGGCGAAGGAGCAAGTGTATTGGTCCGGTCAAAAGGCTGGGTCTGGTCTTTCTGACAAGACAACATAAACATAGCTGCAATGCCAGCCGTACCGAATAAGATAAATTTCCTAGTCATTTTTTTGGGGTTATTGAAGTTATTAAATCAGTTTCATGCTGCGCAACGCCGTAAAATTGACTCAAAAACCGGCAGCTGGCAAGCGTAAAAATACCTGATTTAGGAGCGGATAAATGCGTATTACTTCATTTTCTGAAAAAGCGATACATTTAATGTATGATCTCATTGCAGACATATATACCTGAAAAATTATATCCTTTCATAAAATCATTCTGGCGCCTGGAAGTGACCAGCTCCGGAGATAAATGTTACGAAGAGGATATCATTCCTGACGGGCATCATGAGATCATATTTCACCTGCAGCCCAATAGCGCTAAAAGAAAGATGCAGCAGAAAAGCTGGGGATATGAGCCGGCTGCTTTCTTTGCAGGGCAAACATTGCAAAGCTATGCCTTGCAGTTAGCACCCGGATCCGTATTGTATGGTATCCGGTTCTATCCGCATACAATGGCTTTGCTGTTCAATGTGCCCGCTTCCATATTTACAGATCAGCTGCTTGCAGTGACCGACATTCCCGGGGCAACAGCCTTGCAGCATTGCATTACAGATAAGGCAGCTAACACCTTCTCCGGCTTTGAAAAAGTGTTAGCGGAAAGGATCGCTGGCTTGCAGCCTTCCAACGGATTCCGCTATGTGAACGCCGCCGTGGCGTCTGTGCTGCAGCATAACGGGGATATCAGGGTAGATGCGCTGATGCGGCAGACAGGGATTTCTGTAAGGCATCTTGATAACTCGTTCAAACAATTTGTGGGCATCACTCCCAAAACCTTCAGCAATATTATAAGGCTGAACCATTTTATACGATACCGTGCCTCCCATTCATTCAAAAGCCTGACTGAATGCGCTTATGAAGCTGCATTTTATGACCAGTCGCATCTTATCAAGTTGTTCAGGACCTTCACCGGCAAATCGCCCAAAGCCTATTTCAACGACACCAACTATATTAATGAGCATTTTACTGTAATGTAGCGTTAGCTGTTTATCGTACCAGTTCATTTTTTTACAATTCTATCTTTCTTATACCATCTATGTTTGCAAAAAGATGATGCGAACATTCACGTTCCTGCTGCTGCTCCTTTCAATACGGTCAGCAGCGCAGCAGCATATTGCCCAGTTTGTAGTATGGAAGCCCAAAGCAGGGGCAGAACAACAATTTGAAAAAGGATACCGTCAACACCTGCAATGGCATAAAACCAACGGTGATCCCTGGGGCTGGTATGGCTGGTTCATTATCTCGGGGCCGAGAGACGGACAATTTGTAGATGCAACGGTGGAACATGCATGGAGTGATTTTGATCATCCGCTTAAACCAGCAGATGACCGGGCAGACAATGAATTACATGTATTCCCTTACGGAGAGCTTCAAACAGTGGTGAAGGCAGCGCGCTTACCGGCCTTGTCTACCGGCGATATCAGCGGCTTGCAGTCAAAATTCCTGCGGATGATAACATTGCAGGTAACAGATATTAATACAGGTATCAAAGTGCTTGAACAATTAAAGCGCAGCTGGCCAGCTGCCACACCTCTTAAAAATCTGCTTGTCTACAAAGTAGTAGATGGAGGCGCTATTAACCAGCTGCTGCTGCTATGGGGCTTTAATAATTTTGAAGCATACGGTGATAGTGAACAACTGCAGGAGGCGCTGGGGGCTGCTGAAACAGCGTTGAAGGTAAAGGCAATTGAAGCCATTACCTCCGAAACGCTTGTTTACAGAACCGATATGAGCTTGTTCCCGGATTGAGCAGTCATTACCAGATGTGCCAGATCACTTCATCAGCTTCCCATAACACAGGCACTTCCAGCCTGGCAGCCAGTTTTTCAAGCACACCAGACGGCACAACAGCTTCCCTGTTACGGTTCTGCTGCTGCAATTGCCGGTAGGCCGTTTCTACATACACTACTTTAACCTTCGCTTTATAGGAGTGAAAAAGGTCTATCAGCTGCGAACGCATTTGCCGCGTGGTATTGGTGGCATTCCATACAAAACCTGTCTGCCGCCGCAGGTATACCCGCGCTTGTTCTTTAGCCGCCTGTATCACCTGGCCGTTACCGCTTGCGTCTGTAGGGGCTACCCTGCGCAGGGTGCGGATCTCATCCAGTGAGATAAGGGGCATACCGGAAAGATATTGCTTCACGAAAGTATCCTTGCCGGCCCCTGGCAAACCGCTCATCAACACCACTTCAGTAAGGGGTTCCTCAAACGGTATATAATCCGGATGAGCGTCTTCCCTTCGCAGGTAGTGCATACGGGCATGGCCAGATGCAAATGCCCGGGCGGTTCCCCAGCAGCCGTTCTCACGGCAAAGCTCTGCAAAACAATCCAGCCGGTACAGCAGCTCTGCCTGATCGGTACATATCCTGCCCAGCACGTCTGCACGGGCCAGGAGGTACAGCCATTGGGTGTTCACTTCCAGGCTGGCTTTGATCAGCTCCCGCAATGGGTCTTTCTTTTCAAATATCCATAAGGGAAGGCCATGGTAACGCACCAGCGCGGTGATCTGCTCTCTTATCATAAAAGGCGCAGGTACTTCTTTGTAAAGAATGCTCCTCGTTTTTAGTGCGCCTTTGCGGGCGTGGCCATGGGCACTAATGCGCCCATCCGGTTCAGTTACAGTGGTGCTGTACTTTTCAACATCGTGCAGCAAAGCGGCAGCCCAGAGTATTTCCTGTTCCTGTGCTTCCAGGGCCTGAAAAGCCGTTTGCTGCTGCAATGCATCCAGCACCATTTGTGTATGTATAGCCACATTACCCTCCGCATGGTGACGAACATCCTGCGGCACCTGGGCCATCACGCTGATCCATTCAAAGCGCTGTGCAAGGTGGCCCCATGTTTTATTATCGCTGATCGTCCACATATTTACCTCCTTCATAATTCAGCCGGGCCCTGCGCCAATGGCGGGTCCAGTGCTGATCTGTTTTAACATGCCCTTTACGCACGTATTTAAATACATGCTGTGAAAAGGCGTTTACGGGATATCCGGCCGCATCGCGGGTAACGATACCTTCCATGGTAACGGGTTGACCATTCAGCGTATCATGCGGGCACAAGGCGCCGGGCCCGGATACAATTGCCTGTACCTCTTTTTCAAATGCTTCGCGGTCTGCCGGTGGTGTAAACACTTTAATTTCCGGCACTACAGGCAGGTCAAGCATCGCGGCATAGTACTTAGTTTCTTCCCAGCTAAGCCACTGATCCTGCTCGCGTACAGCGAATACATAGAAATGATGATCCAGGTTGTGATATTCTATTGAGTGTACGGCGTACAAATTCTCCAGGAAGATCTCCAGTGTTCCCAGATCGTTCCTGATACTTTGCCAGAAGCGGCGTATGCTTGCTGTCCAGGGCGAAGTGGTTGGCGCAGCATGTGAACGCGCAAAAACACCTAAGCTGGAAAGGCAGTTGTTCTCTCCATCCAGTTTTTCTGTATGCACCAGTACGGGCATTTGCCGCAGGTGATCCCAGTAATCGAATTGTATACGATCATCGCTGGTTGTGCCGGGAGAGAACGGATAATGATAAGTACGGCCGTATTTTTGGGAAATAGCCATGTTGTGAGGTTTAATATCAACAAATAAGATCCGTGCCTGCATTTAATGCTGCAGGCATCTCCAACCTTTAATATGTTTGTGATATTACATGGCCCAAGGCTTGATAATTTTTTATAATGGCTGCAAATATAGAGAATTCCCGCTTACCTCTAGGCACATTATTTGTACCCCTACCCAAAAAACCTGTTATGGAAAAACGCATACTGGGGATCATATTCTCCCTTTTGGGCGCAACAGGGCTGATACTGGCAGCTGTGAACTTCGTGAATGGCGGAGAAGGCACCAGGAATATTAAAAGCATTATTATCTACGCTATCCTGGGCGCTATTTTCTTCTTTGCAGGCGTAGGCCTGGTTAAAAGCACAAAAGACAAGCCCTCCTGATTAAAGCACCAGTACTTCTTTCAGTATCATATTTTTCGTATCTTGCGGCCACTATACTTCACTAAATCTGCGGAGCGATATCTAAATTGATATTATTACGGCCTTACATAGCATATTACTTTTTTTGATATTTCGCCATTATCTAAACACCGTTCAGTATGTCAACACTTACTATGGAGTTGCCCACAACCTCCATTAGAACTAAGCGTATTGAGTCTATTGACCTTTTACGCGGTCTGATCATTATCATCATGGCCCTGGATCACGTCAGGGATTATTTTCATGCAGACGCCTATCTGTACAATCCAACCAATCTTGCACAAACCAGTGCATTCCTGTTCTTTACCCGCTGGATCACACATTTCTGTGCGCCTGTATTCGCCTTTCTTGCCGGCACTTCAGCTTATCTGAACGGCCTGAAGAAGACCAAAAAGGAGCTCTCCTTCTTTTTGCTTACCAGGGGCCTGTGGCTGGTGGCGCTGGAGTTCCTCATCATTACACTGGAATGGACCTTCAATGCGGAGTACAATGTGTTCCTTGTACAGGTGATCTGGTCATTGGGCATCAGCATGATCTTCCTGGCCGGATTAATACACCTGCCCCGCAAAGCGATCCTGGTAACGGGTATTGTCCTGATAGCCGCCCATAACCTGCTGGACAATGTACACGTGCCGGGCACCGGAGGCGCCTCCATCTTCTGGGCATTCCTGCATGAACAACGCTTCTTTATGATCGGCAATACCGGCCTGTTTGTAGGCTATCCTATCATCCCCTGGATCGGCATTATGGGCACCGGCTATTGCTTCGGAACATTATATGCACCCGGCTATGATGCGGCACAGCGAAAAAGAACGCTGATCTACCTGGGTGCCGGCGCTACCGCCCTTTTCATCATTGTGCGCGGCATCAACCTTTATGGCGATCCGTCTCACTGGTCTGCACAAAAAGATCCGCTGTTCAGTTTCCTGTCTTTCCTGAACACCAGTAAATATCCTCCTTCCCTGCTGTATACACTGATGACACTCGGGCCATCCTTCCTCTTCCTGGCATTTGCAGAAGGGCCCTTGAACTGGCTCACGAAAAAGCTGGTAGTGGTAGGAAGAGTGCCCATGTTCTTCTATATCCTCCACATTGTGTTCATACACCTGCTGGCCGTATTTGCAGCCGTTTTAACAGGATACAAGGCTTCTGATATGGTGTTGTCTACCTGGGTAACCGATAGCCCGCAGCTGAAAGGATATGGCTTTAGCCTGCTTACCGTATATCTTTTATGGATAGCCGTGGTGATCGCTTTGTACCCGCTATGCAAATGGTATGACGCTTATAAGAGAAGCCACCGGGAAAAACAATGGTTAAGCTATATATAAGTTGCTTCCTGTCCTAAAGTTCAATAACTTACTGCTAAAGTCATTGTCACATGGAAAAGAGAACGTTTATCAAACTGTCTTCTGTGTTAGTGACCGGAACCGCTTTTTCTCCCATGATCAATTTCATACAAGACAGCAAGCTTAAGAACTGGGCTGGTAATTATACTTACAGCACCAATAAGGTACACACTCCCAGGTCTGTCCGGGAAGTGCAGCAACTGGTAAAAGGCCTTCCTGAATTCAAGGTATTGGGTACCCGTCATTGTTTTAATAACATTGCCGACTCTACGGAAAACCTTGTTTCCCTTAAACACCTGGACCAGGTGATCGCATTGAATAAAGATGCACGTACCGTAACGATAGGTGCAGGGATCAGCTATGGTAAACTGTGCCCCTACTTATATGAGCAGGGCTTTGCATTGCATAACCTGGCCTCACTGCCCCATATTTCTGTTGCCGGAGCCTGCGCCACCGCCACACATGGATCGGGAAGCAGGAACGGCAACCTGGCCACCGTTGTTCGTGCGCTGGAGATGGTAACGCCTTCCGGCGAAGTGGTGACGCTCTCAAAAGAAAAAGACGGGGAAAAGTTCCTGGGCGCAGTAGTAGGACTAGGCGCTCTGGGCGTGATCACCTCCCTCACCCTGGATCTTCAGCCCGGCTTCGATATGCAGCAGGACCTCTTTGAACGCCTGCCCTTTGAACAGCTGAAAGACCACCTGGAAGAGATCTTCTCCAGCGGCTACAGCGTAAGCCTGTTCACCGACTGGCAAAACCAGCAGGCCAACCAGGTCTGGCTGAAGCGCCGTATAGAACCGGGCACGGAGGCGGTGTTAAGGTCTGACTTCTTCGGGGCCGTGCCGGCTACAAGACCGCTGCACCCGATAGCTGCACTCTCCGCAGAAAACTGTACACAACAAATGGGCGTTCCCGGCCCCTGGCACGAACGCCTGCCTCATTTCCGGATGAACTTCACTCCCAGCAGCGGAGAAGAGCTGCAATCAGAATATTTTGTTCCGCGCAATAAAGGATATGAAGCTATTATGGCGGTAAACCGTCTACGTGACCAGATCTCCCCCCATCTGCTGATCTCCGAGATCCGTACGATCGGTGCGGATCAGCTCTGGATGAGCCCCTGCTATCAGCAAGCCAGCATGGCCATACATTTTACCTGGAAACAGGACTGGCCGGCGGTCAGCAAAGTATTGCCGCAGATAGAAGCCGCGCTGGCGCCTTTCAATGTAAAGCCGCATTGGGGTAAGCTGTTCACCATAGCGCCTGCCACACTACAGCAACGCTACGAAAAACTGCCTGCCTTCAGGCAATTGATAAAGGAGTATGATCCGCAGGGAAAACTCAGGAACGCCTTCCTGAATACCAATATTTACGGCAGCTGATTACGCATATTCAGCATAAATAGCTTTACGTCTGTATCCTCGCCGGGAGGCTTCAGCATGGAGATGCATTTAAAATGACATTTCTCCAGCAGCCGCACCGAACGGCTGTTCTCCGGTATAGTGATCGCGTAGAGGGTATCGAGGTAGTTGAATTGTTGTTTTATATACGCCAGCGTTGCGGTGGCCGCTTCATAAGCGTAGCCTTTACCTGCATGATCTGGCAGAAAAGCAAAACCCAGATCAGGCGCAGGCAGGTAGGCCCGCTGAAATAAGCCGCACATGCCAACAGACTGACCACTCTCTTTCAACACTACGAGCCAGCCGCCAAATCCGTTATCTGCATAACTTTTCAGTACACCGTTCGCCAGGTAGCGTTCTGCATCTTCAATGCTATGCAGGTTCCTGTCGCCTATGTATTGCAGCCAGGCAGGTGTGTTCACCAGTTCCAGCATAAATGTTGCGTCTGACAGGTCTAGCTGCCGGATAAAAAGCCGTTCTGTTTCGATCAGGTGATGCATAATGCAGGTTTTTACGGTGAATGCCTATCGCTTCTCCATCAGCTCAGTATTCTCCACTTTCATCATTAAATATGGATTGGCAGCGTCAGCCTTCTTCATGACAATTAAAAAAGGTTTATCAAAGAACAGGTGCTGGGACCTGCTCCTCACTACCGGCCCGCTGGAATCAACGGCTACAGCCGATACCTCTGCTTCGCTTTCCACAATAGCTCCATCTTCATCCAAAGTAAACGCAGTTCGCTGATAGGCGGTTGCAATCTCATAATCTTTTGCTGAGGTACGAATATACTGACCTTCTATGTCTTCATAGTGTGTTTCAATATTAAAATGCAGTACCGGGATGATCAGAGCGTCATTCTCCTGTATGGTATATTTCCAGGTATTGCCAGGGTCCTGCATTTCCCTCCGGCCTTTTATGATATCTGAGCTGGCCTCGCGCCATAAGGCATCCAGCCGGTTAAACCGCATCGCGCCTTTCACCAGGATCAGCTCTTCCTGCCGGTCTTTTGGAATAAGCTTTATAATGAATTCATCGTCGTTTTTGTAATACAGTACTGCTATTTCCGTTGTAAGCATGTTTTTGTAAACCGGCATTCCAAATGCCCGTACGGCCTTTCCGCTGAAGGTAAAGCCAGACAATACACTGTCCAGCGTCATTTCGAGGTCCAGCGATTTATGAAAGAATGTGGAGATACTGATAACGTCTGCATTTACGGAGGTCTCTTTCTCATATTCATTCTCCGCCAATGCGCCCCTGAATGTATTTGACCGGTTAACAAGACTAAGCTGATAGTTGCCGGGAGACACCTTTAAAGGCAATTTGATCTCCTGTTTTAATCCGTTCCAGGCCAATAAAAAAGCGGACGTATAGATCACATTCCTGTAAGGCTTAAATGATTCCTCCATAGTGGGCACAAAAACGGTGGCTGGATATTCCTCCAGGGAGGCCACTGTTTCCGCAGGGGTATTGTTACGGCATTGCGTAAATAACAAAAGGCAAAGGGCTGGTACCAGGTAGGGTCTCCACATAGTAGTAAGGATAAATAGCTGATACTAATTTAAGCTTTTCCCATATATCTGAAGGAGACCGGTATTGGTGTTGTTAGTCTACAAAATGAGGAAAAACACCAGAGGGCAGATTTTCGTCTGCCCTCTGCAAAAGCCTTAATATCTATCCCAGAACGGAGGCGGTTCAATGCCCAGGGCTCGCAGGTAAACGTAGCCCTGTCCGCGGTGATGGATCTCATTATCTACCCAGTAAAATACCTGGGAGTACATAGGCCCTTCATACATGCCGAAGGCCAGGTCAACCTCCTGCCAGCGCTCCGGAGCAACCTGCGGCCAGAGCGTATTGATCTGTTCGGTCACCTGGTCCCAGAGGCCCAATATCTCCTCTTTTGTTGATGGTTTGGCGGCCGCGTTATCGTGAAAGAGTTCACCGGCCTGCTGCCATACACCAGTTGCTAAGCCCTGCATGCCCGCTGGCGCTATCCTTATCAGCTCCAGTGCCAATTCGGAGAAAGGCCGCATCCCTCCTATAGAGAACTGGAAGAGCTCGTTCTCAGGAAAAGCCTCTATCACACGGCGGGTCAGCTGGCGGTGGCTCTGCCAGTGCTTTAAAAAAGCTGCGGGGCTGACAATAATGGTTTGTCCGGGTAATGTGGCGGAAGAAAGATCATTTGACATGATAAAACAGGTTTAAGGTGATCAGGAATCTTGTTTCTGATCACAAAGCAACATAGGGGAAGTGACAGCCCTATGTCAGCAGGATAAGATGGCCCCTTAAATTTTTACTGAATGAACAAATTGCTCATTAACCCGGTTATGTATTGTAACAAGAACAAGTAGATTTTCCCGAAAATGCATAACAACTATACATAATATCTAATATCCCTAAAGGATAAACAATTATTTGGCATAATTTCAGCTACATTCCTTTCCGGGGAATTTAAATCAGGAATACTATCATTTCTTAACCTTGAAATCCGACCGGCACTAAAAGATCTGCAGCCGGTCTTAGTCTGATTAATTAACGTTTAAAATCAAAAATGCTATGGCAAAAACAGCAAAAAAAGCTACGAAGGCAGTAACACCCGCTAAGAAGGCAGCCGCAAAAACTGCAGCAAAACCTGCTGCCCCTAAAAAAGCAGCGGCTAAGAAGGCAGCAGGCAAAACCAATGCCGGCCTGTCCGCCCCTGTTACTCCAAGTGCTGAATTAGCCAGTGTTATTGGCAGCAAACCTGCGCCAAGAACAGAGATCATTAAGAAGATATGGGACTACATTAAGGCAAACGGCCTGCAGGATACAACAAACAAAAGGATGATCAATGCCGACGCCAAATTAAAGGTGATCTTCGGCGGCAAAAACCAGATCTCCATGTTTGAACTAGCCAAGGTAGTTAGTAACCATGTAAGCTAGGCAGCTATATTCGCATAGCTTCATATCACTTGTCATATTAGTTGCCGGCAGCCGGAGGAGGCCTTGGTGAAAACCAGTGGTCTTTTTCTGTTGTTGGCTTCTTTTATTGGCAAAGGGACTGATACGCCCCCGCCCTTACTCATTCCAGGGCGAATGCAGAATGCAATCGCAGAAGTTCTTACGCTGAAAATTGGGGATCATAAAAGCGCATACATCGGCCTTGATATTCCCAAAAGTAGTATCCGTCTTATGTTTGAACCCATCAAAAAAGGCAGGGATGATCTTCTTCTTAAAATCTGTTCTCGGAAAAGCAGTGGTGATCTCTTCACGGTGAGCGGCAGAAAGGTGCTCATAACCTTCGCCCATTACATCCAGCCCCACGCCGGAGTACATCAATGCTACTTCCGCTTCCTTGTATTCTGCAATACCGATGGTGGTATGCAGGGCAATGGTATCCCATACCAGCTGCAGGGAGGCCGCCGGTAAACCATGCCCCTTCAGGAAATCCCTGGCGGCATTGGCCCCGTCTACCTCAAAGCGCTTGTCCTTGCTACTGTAATGCGGCGTAAGCCCCAGGTCATGAAATACGGCGCTTACATACAGCAGCTCGGGATCATAGGACCGTTGCTCCCGCTGGCCGTTCAGAGAAGCAAAAAGAAAAACCCGCAGGGAATGATTATACAGGAAAGTGTTGCCGTGATCCAATAATAATCCGGTAGCTTCCTTCGCAATCTTGCTGTCCGGGATCCTGATCCCTGCTACAGCGGCTGGTACGATTACTGACATATCATTTGTGTTTTTGTATACACAAAACTAGGGCAGTATACATCGCCTGAAAATGCGAAAACTAACGGATCAGATACCAATTTTTACAAACTGGCGGCGGTATTCAATGGGAGATAAGCTGGTATATTTTTTAAAGAAATTACTGAACTGGTAGGGAGTGGCGAAGTGCAGGTTGCCGGCGATCTCCTTCACAGGCTGTGAGCTGAACTGCAACAAACGCTTGGCTTCTGCGATCAGCTGACCGTTGATGACCTCTTTGGCCCCCTGGCCAAAACGCCGGGATATTTCAGACAGCTTACGGGAAGAAACGCCCAGCTTACGCGCAAAGCCGGCCACATCATGCACCTGGCTGCATTCTTCCCTCACCAGCGCTATAAAGTCCTGGTACAGTTTATTATCATAGCTCCCTGTATCTTCCTGCAGCAGCGCATAGATATTGGCAATCTTGATGATGATGATCTTCAGATAGGCGGCCAGTACATCCGGCTTATTGGCATAATCCGGCCCGGTAAATTCATGTAATGCGGTATCAAAGAGATGATCCAGCGCTTGTTGATGGGCGGCATCCAGGGAAAAACGCCGCTCTACCATCCCATTATCGAACAATACGGCTTTACAGTTATTAGCGCTGGCCGGGGTTCTCTGCCAGAAGCAGTCCCCGAACTGCAGCAGGTATCCCGTTACGACATTTTCACCAAACAGGTATACCTGGCCTTTTGATACCAATAACAAGCTATTGGCAGAGAACGGGATGCTCACCCCATCTATGATCACAGTACCCCTGCCTTCTTTCACAAACAGCACCTGGTTATGATCTGGCCTGTACGGCTGCGCAGTGAAGCGCCGTTCTTTTAAGCCCTCAATGCTGAAAGAATCCTGCAGCAGAGGGTCAATCCTCAATTCCTGTATCTCTTTTGCGCCTGTCATGGTCAGGTACTCTTCTTGGCCTTACCCAGGCCTATTTTGTAATCATCCGGCGTGCCGGTGATCTTGATATTCATGAACCGTACTTTCTTGTCTTTATCGCGCACCTCTATGGCATCAACCTGGTCAGGATCTACTTCCTCCTGCTTTTTACCGAACAGCATGCGGAAACCTACCGAGGTCACCATCTTCATGGGGATCCGCAAATAGTATTCCATTTGCATGTTGAGCGCCTGCTTACCGGAGATCTCCATAAAGCCCAGGGAAGAGTTGATATTCATATTGGGGATGGTCAGCGCACCATCCTTAAAGGTCAGCTTATTACGCAGGGTATCGAAGCGCACCATTTTCAGGTTCTTGTCTTTGAAATAGGATGACATGGCCTGCATGGGTGCAAAGTTGGTCAGCACCCCGTTGCAGATGGTTACGTCCAGCGAAGCTTTGGAATGATCGATCAGCGGCGTCAGGTCAGGATGTACCTGTACATAACTTCTGACAGTACCGGTTAACCGGCCTTTGATGTTTTTGTTGATCACATAGTCCTGCCCCAGGTAATCCAGCTTTAGCATCATCTTTTCTATATTCACATCTTCCACGTTGATCCTGCTGGTTAAATAGATCTTCTCCGGGTTGCTGCCATTGAAATGCCCGCGCGCACGCACCTTTCCTTCCGCTACGGACAGCATTAATGTATCCAGGTACAGGTGCTGGTCTGCCTGCATATGGATATTGGAAGAAACTTCTTTTATCCATAAACGGCGGTACTTTATTTTGCCGATGTTCACAGATGCCTTGAAATCGATAAAGGGTATCTGGAAGATGTTGAATGCGTTGGCATGGGCAGATGTTTTCGCTGCCGCATGCTGCACCGTTGCTACATTGGATGGCAGGGCCGGTGCAGCTTCTTCCGCGGCGGTCAGCTTGTAGCCGGTTAGTTGATCAACATCCAGGAAGCGGGATTTGAACAACAGATAATTTTCCTTCTTCCTTTTAATGGTATCCGGACCAGCATACAAACGCATGTTGATATCAAAATCACTACGCCCGATCTTACCGGTCAGCGTATCTATCTTAATGAATTTATTAGCGCTGAATTTAACGTTCCCTTTGATACTATCCAGTTTGAAAGCATGCTGCTGCAGCTCTCCTGAAATATTAGCGATCTTGACATTCGCGAACCTGAACACGGAATCGTACCGCAGATCAATCTTGGAACGCAGCCAGATGTTGGCGCCGATCTCCTGGTGATAATCTTTGGGCACATACCTGCTGCTGTAGCGTCCCAGCAGATCCCGCATGGCCAGGCGTTGAGATTTGAAGTCGAATGCTACCTGCGTACGGCCCTTCATCACCTTATCAAACCAGAGCGCGTAGTTGTTTACACGGCCGCTGAAACGGATATCGCTGCTGTCTATCCTGCCTGCAAAATTCCTGAGCCGCAGAGTAGTATCTTCAATGGTCAGCTCCGCGCCAAAATCATGAAAAGCATGCGGATAACGTTTGAAGGAAGCATTCAGCTGCGCTATGGTGAACTTACCTTTCGGCAGCGGTTTTGGGTGCCGCAGCTCATTCACAGATGTTTCCAGTGATACGCCCAGGTTAAAGCCGTAGATCTCTTCACTGGCCCTTCTGCTCTTAGCAGTATCATATGCCAGCAGGTCTTTCAGCAGCATTTTATTGCTGCTGGCGTTGAGTGTTACCAGGACGGGCTTTTGCTGCTGATGGAAGATAGCCGGCAGATCGCTGATCGAGCCATCCAGGCGGAAATCAGAATTGCCGAATTTGAAGGACAATGAATCCAGCTTCACAAACCCGTCCTTCATATAAGCATGCAGATCAAGGTCTCTTACAATATGTGGATAGGAGGGAACGCGGAAAGTAAGATTGCGTACCGTCAGCTCACTTTGTATTCCCTGCTTCAGCTTACGCATGGACTGTTCAGGCATGCTGAGATCTACCAGCTCCTTAAAATCCATTTTCAGCGCAATATCACCGGTGATACGCTGCAGGTCTTTAATGCCCAGGAAAGCGCCGATGAAGCCCAGCTCCAGCTCAGAGTCTACCTGCATCAGCACTTTAGGATCGGTAAAATCACGCAGCACAAAATTACCTTTGAAAATGCCTTTGTCCTGCGGACGTACCAGTATATTCAGTACCCGCAGCTCGGATGTTTTCAGGGATCGCCCCACACCGTTGGTATAATAGCCGCTAAAGGCGAGAGAATCCAGTTTCTTGTCTGTATCCGTATTATGCATCCAGGCCTTGCTGCAGGAGAAAGACAACTCTATCTGGGGCATTTCATTTCCTTTGAGCTTACCTTTCACTTTCCCCTTAAAGCTCAGATGACCGTCGTATTTGAAATGATTCAGCTCTTTAGCCACTACCGGCGGCGCAAAAGAGAACAGCTGCCTGAAATCCGGTTTATCTCCCGTAATGGTGAAATCCACCATATTGTCGTGCAGCAGGTCTGCCATTCCGGTAATGTTAAAAACAGCGTCTTCCAGCTTCAGTTTCCCCACCGGCAGTTTTACCAGCTGCGCAGGTTTGTTGTAAGACAGCTGGATATTAGTTTCCACGCGTTTATGACGGAACAGGGAAGTATCCAAAGGACTGGTATAATCCACTGTCATCTTGCCGTCCAGGTTAGCGTTGATCAACAGGCTGTCTATGCTGAAAGCGGATTTTATTCGTTCTATATGCGCAGCTACACGATGGCCGCTTTGTTTATCCAGGTAAGTAACATCGAGGTTTTTCAGTATTACTTTCTTCACATCAAGATCCAGCTCTGTGGAAGTGGTATCCGTAGTAGCCACCGTGTCGGCTGTCATCTTGCTGGCTTCCACGATATTAAGACGGCCCTGCTTATCCTGCACAATATCAAGATGTCCGTTCTTCAGTACGATCACCTTTACACGATAGCGTTGCTTCAGGATATCGGGCAGGCTAAAGCCAACGTACATACGTTCTGCCTCGTATATCGGCTTGAGGGCCTTTCGCTTGCTGGCATAGAACTGTACCTTGTCTAAACCGATAGAGATGTAGGGGAAACTCTGGAAGAGGGAAATGCTGCTGCCTCCTACCACTACTTCGCCCTGCAGCTGTTTGTTGACTTCTTTAACTGCTAGTTTTACCAGGCGTTCCTGCTGAGAATATAAAATAGCCGCCGCTATACCAACCAATACGATAAGGCCAATAATGGGTATAAGCAAAAAACGGATTAACTTCTTCTTTATGCCAAGTTCCATAGGTGATGATTGCGCTGCAAAATTACACGATAATTAAATAAACACTTTATCATTATACAGATTATAGCGGGCAATTCGTCGTACTATAAGGCTTAAATAGCGACGCTGTACCCTACTTTTACTTTATCCATCACCACATGGGTGTAGAAATGTTTTACATTCGGGTTATCCATGAGCTGCTTTTTGGTAAAGGCCTCATATTGCTGCATGTCCTGCGCATTGACGATCATTACAAAATCGTAGGTGCCTGTAACATAATAGCACTGCATTACTTCCGTGCATTTCAGCATGGAGGCCTTGAACTTATCGAGCTCTTTGGAGCCTCCCCTTTCCATGATCACATCTACAATACAGGTAATGCCGATGCCTGCAATAAGGGGTGAAACAATGGACACATCTGCCTCAATGATCTTTTCATCCCTCAGTTTTTTCAGCCTTCTCTGCACCGCGGAAGCGCTTAAGTTAACTGCCTCGGCCAGTTCCTCCGCCGTCAGCCGGTTGTTCTGCTGCAGCAGCCTAAGTAGTTGCTTATCAAACTCGTCTGGTTTCATTGCAGTTTTTATGCGTTTAAAGCTTCAAAAATACCTAAAAAAGTCGCCGCTTAATCCTCATTGCAGGAATCCTGCACGCAGCCAGGCCTAATTTTAACGCATCATTCACAACCTTAAAACGCCATGAGAATAACAGAGCAGATCCGCACCGCTTTTTCTTCCGAAGAAATAGCCCGCTTCAGGAAGGAAACAACAGGATGTACTAACGTCATCCATCTTAACAACGCTGGTTCAGGGCTGATGCCGGATGTGGTGAGCCGCGCCGTGCTGGATCATATCAAACTGGAATCAGAAATAGGAGGCTACGAAGCCGCCGCCCTGCGTGCAGCCGCTATCCGGGAATTTTATGTTCAGGCAGGAAAGCTCCTGAACTGTAAGGCTGCCAATATCGCCTTTACTTCCAGCGCCACGGACTCGTATACACGGGCCTTGTCGTCCATACCCTTTTCCTCCGGCGATATTATCCTTACAGATAATGATGATTTCATCTCCAACCAGATCCAGTTCCTGTCCCTCCAAAAACGTTTTGGCATCCGGATAGAACGGATCCGTAATGCACCGGAAGGAGGGGTAGACCTGGAAGACCTGGAGCAAAAGCTGAACCGGCTTCAACCCAGGCTGCTGGCCATCACCCACATCCCTACCAACTCCGGCCTGGTGCAGCCTGTAGGGCAGATAGCGGAGATCTATGCTCCTTATGAACAAACCCATGGCGATAAAACCTGGTACATACTGGATGCCTGCCAGTCCATCGGACAAATGCCCCTGGATGTTCAGGCATTGAAATGCGATTTTCTGAGCGCCACCAACCGGAAATTCCTGAGGGGGCCCAGGGGAACGGGATTGTTATATATCTCCGATAAAGCCCTGCAATCCGGCCTGGAACCACTGTTCATTGACATGCGCGGGGCCGAATGGGTGGAAAAGGATGTATATCAGCCACGTGAAGACGCCATGCGCTTTGAGGACTGGGAATTTGCCTACGCCCTTGTACTGGGTACCCGCGCGGCTATTGATTACTTCCTGGAGATAGGCGCCGACCGGGTATGGCAGCAGGTAAAACTGCTCTCCGCCTATACGCGGCAGCAGCTCTCACAGATAGATAAGGTCAGGGTACTGGACAGGGGCCCTGCAACCGGTGGCCTGGTCACCTTTACCGTAAAAGGCGCTGAACCCGGGTACCTGGTGGATGGATTATTGAAGCGAAAGATCAATGTAGTGCCTAGCTACCGCGGCTTTGCCGTGATAGATTTTGATGAAAAACAGGTGGAATGGGCTATACGCGCCTCTCCCCACTATTATAATACAATAGAAGAAATAGATGTATTCCTGGATGCATTGAAACAACTGATTTAATCCCTCTCTTTCCGCCTTCTGAGAGGCCGTTCTTCAGAGCGGCCTCCTTTCTTATACTATTTTACCTGTCTTCTCCTTGTCTTCTCCTAGGCTTCTCCTTGTGTTCTCCTTGCAATATCGTTGCTCCGACCCCTTTTAGTTAAAATACTATCACTCACCCTCAAAGGACATGGCCTCTGGAGATCTTAATTAATTCCTCAGCTACTGCAGGCCAATAATTACTAAAACAAGTATTTTCCTACCGCCGGCCAAACGGTAAAAACCCGCTGTGACAGCGGGCTTTACCATTTCGAGTAATTTAATTCATAAGGCGCCTTTTTTTAAATTCTTTAACTTGTTCCGGCATAAAAAATGCGCCTTGTAGATATGCTTAACAAGATCGTATTACTCGGATTTGCCTTATGCGCCTCGTATACCTTACCCGCGCAAAGCAAGCTGCCCCTGCCTACCAAAAATCAGCTGGCCTGGCAGCAAACGGAAACTAACGGCTTTGTTCATTTCGGCGCCAACAACCCTGCCGCTTTCAAGAACGCTTATTTTGACGCTAAACAAATTGTACGGACCATGAAAGAAGCCGGGTTCAAGATTGTGGTGTTCACAGCAAAACACCATGCAGGCTTCTGTCTCTGGCCCAGCAAGTATACCGATAACACCATTGCCAGCAGTGGTGAGCGCAACGGCAACCGCGACCTGGTACGCGAAATGGCAGACGCCTGTAAAGAATATGGTATGGGCCTGGGCCTCTACCTCTCCCCCTGGGATGGACACGAACCTACTTACGGCACGCCTGCTTACAATGATTTTTACAAGAACCAGCTGCGGGAACTGCTCTCCAACTACGGCCCGCTAGCGGAAGTTTGGTTTGATGGCTACAAAGGGCCCAACGCCAAACCAATGGATTACGACTGGCAGGGCTACTTCAAAATTGTGCGAGAGCTGCAACCCAACGCCGTTATTTTCTCTGATATAGGTCCTGATGTACGCTGGGTAGGCAATGAGCGCGGCAACGCCTCAGAAACTTCCTGGTCTACTATCAGCGTAGGCACTATGCTTCCGGGTAAGGCCAAACCTGCTTACCTGAATACAGGCGATGCCGGTGGAGAAAAATGGATGGCTTCAGAAACAGATGTGTCTATCCGCCCCGGATGGTTTTATAATCCTGCACAGGATGCACAGATCAAATCAGGCAAAGACCTGATGAATATCTATTACCAGTCTGTAGGCCGTAACAGCGTATTGCTGCTCAATGTGCCGCCCAACCGTTACGGTGTGATCTCTGATGCCGACCGTCAAAGCCTGATGGATTTCAAAAGCATCCGGGAAGAAACTTTTAAGACCAACCTGGCCAAAGGCGCTGCGCCAGATCAACTGACGGATAACAACCTCGCCAGTTCCCTTACTATCAACGAAGGCGCTTCAAAGGAGATCTCCTTCTCCCAGCCGGTACAGTTTGACCGCGTAATGCTGCAGGAAAATATTGCCGATGGCCAACGCCAGGTAGCCGGCAAACTGGAATACTGGGACGGGCAGCAATGGCAGCTCATTTCCCAGCTTAGCACCATTGGCTATAAGCGCCTCCTGAAAGTAAAACCGGTGAGCACACAGAAAGTGCGATACACCGTTGTCCAGGCTAAATTACCGGTAGAACTGGCAGAGATCGGTTTCTATAAAGCCTCTTCCAGAGAATAATATACATATGGCCAAAAAAAATCTCTGTTCTTTCCAGCCATCATCGTCCTATTTTGCCTGTTCCATTTGTTATTGAATTATACACCCGGGTATTCAATAACACTAAAAACTTAAAAAGATGGATGAATTTATGTTGATCTTCAGGCACCAGGATGGCACCAAAATAGCCTCGCCTGAACAGATACAGATCTGGATGAAACAGACAATGGACTGGATCGGTGGTATTGCCGCCCAGAACAAATTTGTAGAAGGCAACGGCCTTCCTTTTGACGATGCCAAAGTGGTATGGCACAATAACGTGGTGACCAATGGGCCCTTCGGTGAAATAAAAGAAACGCTTGGCGGATACATAATCGTAAAAGCGGATTCTGTAGACGAAGCGGTTGAATTTGCAAAGGGCTGCCCCGTGCTGCAGGGAGAAGGCAACAGTGTGGAAGTAAGAAGGCACACCAGGCACTAAACGCTTTAAAAGTCCTTGTATTCCCGGTATCTTTACCGGGAGCACAAGGACTTTCCTGTTATATGGAACAACCTGAATTAATACCACATCTGTTCAGAACGGAGTTCAGAAAGATCACCTCCGTGCTCTGTAAAGCCTTTGGGATCGAAAACATACAGATCGCCGAAGACATTGCCAGTGAAACCTTCTTAGCAGCATTGGAAACATGGACCTATCAATCTATTCCGCCCAATCCAAGCGCATGGCTTTACTCCGTTGCCCGGAACAAAGCGCTGAACTACCTGCAACGCAACCAGCTGTTTGCACAAAAGATCGCCCTCCAGGTAAAACAATCCGATCCCGGAAAAGAGGAGCTTGATATTGACCTTTCAGATCAGAACATTACCGACAGCCAGCTGCAGATGCTGTTTGCTATCTGCCATCCGGCTATCCCCGCAGAAGCGCAGATCGCGCTGGCGCTCCGCATTCTCTGCGGTTTTGGTATCGAGGAGATCGCGAATGCTTTCCTCTGCACGAAGGAAACCATCAACAAACGTCTTTTCAGGGCGAAGGAAAAACTGAGAACGGAAAATGTGAACATCGTATTTCCCGGTGAAGCGGAGATCAGTAACCGTTTAAAAACCGTGCTCACTACCTTATACCTGCTCTTTAACGAAGGATATTATTCCGAAAGCCAGGACACTGTGCTGCGGGAAGACCTTTGCCTGGAAGCCACGCGCCTGACCTACCTGCTTATTGAAAACGAAAAAACGAACCTGCCGGATGTAAATGCCCTGCTGGCGCTCATGTGTTTCCACTCCTCCCGTTTTGAAGCCAGGAAAGACCGGAACGGAGAACCCGTGCTATATGACGACCAGGACGAAACGCTATGGAACTATGAACTGATCGCCAAAGGCGCTTACTTTCTTCACCAGGCATCCCATGGAAACAAGTTTTCCAAATATCATCTTGAAGCCACTATTGCTTATTGGGACACCCGGAAAGCTGATACAAAAGAAAAGTGGGAAAACATCCTGCAGTTATACAATCTCTTATTACAAATAGCATACTCTCCCATTGCTGCCCTGAACAGAACCTATGCGCTCTCCAAAGCCAATGGTAAACCCGAAGCCATTGCCGCAGCAGAGAAACTGCAGCTTACCGATAATCACTACTATTACACGCTGCTGGGAGAGCTGTATACCGGTATTGATAATGAAAAAGCAATAGATCATTACCTTCAGGCTGTTAGCATTGCCAAAACAAATGCAGACAGGCAGATGATACAGCAGAAGATCGCGCGCTTAACCCAGGAAGGATAGCAATCCCGATAAAAAGGCTGCAGGGTTTTCCTCCGGTACCCAGTGCGCCGTACCTGGAATGCGCAAGCCTGTAACGTCATCCGCCACTTCACGCATCATTTGCTCCACTACCGGTCCACTCGTGCTGGTTGCGCCGCCCACTGCCAAAACAGGGATGGCCAGCTTCCCCTTACGTTGCAGCACTTCGCGGTTATCAGCTATATCCTGGTCAAAAGCCCGGTACAGCTCAAAGCCTGCACGCATAGCGCCCGGCGCCCCATAGGCAGATGTATAAAGATCCAGGTCTGCATCGCTGATGGCCGCAACATTAAAGATCCTGTAATTAAAAAAGGATTGGAGATATTGCCGTTCACGGCCAGCTACCAGCATCTCCGGCAGATCACGTACGCCATGGAAAGCAAAATGCCATATCCGCGGATCGCTGCGAAGACTGTCAAACACAACCGTACCGGGCAACGGCGCATCCACTACTACGAGATGGGATACTTCATCCCGATAGGCTTGTGCATAAGCATAAGCCACCATCAACCCAATATCATGCCCTGTCATGATCACCGGGCCATTTATATTTAAATGATGGCGTAAGAGCTTTTGAATATCACCTGCCATGCTTCGCTTATCATAACCATGCTGCGGACGGAAAGATTGGCCTGCTCCCCGGTAATCAGGCGCCACTACCCGGAAACCAGCCTTTACCAGATCAGGGATCATGCCCCGCCACTCCCACCAGGTTTGCGGGAAGCCATGCAGCAATACAATGGTGCGTTGCCCCGCTCCTGCTGTAACATAATGCAGGCGTAAACCTGGCTCAATATCCGCCATACCGTGTTGAATGTCCATACTGTGCAATTTTCCTACAAAGAAACAGCCTATTGATATATCTTAAAAATGAATTAATATTACCATATCGATCTAAATTATCAATAGATGAATAATATAGAACTGCAACATTTTCGCCTGGTAAAACACATAGTGGATGAGGGATCCATGTCAAATGCCACGCAGAAAATGTTCCTTACCCAATCTACCTTAAGCCATATGCTAAGGGAGATGGAGAATAATCTCGGCGTGCACGTATTCTCCAGGCGCAGCAAAAAACTGCATTTAACAGATGCTGGGGCCGCTGTTCTGCAGTATGGTGAAAAGATCTTATCAGAACTTGCAGAGCTGGAGAAAACATTAGCCGGTATCAAAGCAGAGAAAAAAGAAAGGATCAGGATCAGCACCAGCTGTTATACCTCCTATCACTGGCTGCCTGCCGTAGTAAAACTGTTCAGAAAGCAGCATCCAACTGCAACAGTGGATATTATTACCGAAGCCACACAGCAGCCGCTGGTCTTCCTGGAGAACGGGAAGCTGGACATCGCCATCACAGACACACGGCCAGTAGTGTCCGCTGCCTGCAAAACCGACCTGCTGTTTGAAGATGAATTCCTGCTGATCGTATCGCCAGACAGCCACTATGCCAGGCAGGAGCGACTTCCGGCTCAAACATTCAACGGTGCCGATCTCTTTATCTATGATATGAACGAACAGAACAGTACTGCTATTAACGGCTTTATCAAACCTAATAATATCAGGCTGAATAGTATTGTTAAAATGCAGCTCACGGAAGGGCTGATAGAAATGGTCGCCGCCGATCTCGGATTCAGCATCATGCCTGCCTGGATGGCACGGCCCTACCTGGATCAGGGCAAGGTAATGGCGCTTCCTCTACCAGGTAAGGCATTAAAACGGAAATGGTACGCTATTAGCTATAAAAAAAACGGTAGCGCACAGGGGCAATTCATAGAATTGTTACGGAAAGAGCTTAGGAAAAGGCCTATTACTTCATCTCAATAAAACCGCACAACATGAGATCAGGACCCATTATTGTTGTTGAAGATGATATTGATGATAAAGAGATTTTTGACGCCGCTCTCCAGGAGCTGCAATCTACGAACAAGATCATCTGGTTTAATAACTGCGATGATGCCTGGGATTACTTAAAAAAAACAACCGATTCCCCCTTTATTATTTTCAGTGATGTGAACCTGCCAAAGAAAAGTGGTCTTGAATTTAAAAAACAAATAGATGAGGATAACCAGCTGCGAAAAAAAAGCATTCCCTTCGTCTTTTACTCAACCTCTGTCAACCAGGATACCGTCAATGAAGCTTATACAAAGATGACCGTTCAGGGCTTCTTCCAGAAGAGCAACAGATTTGAAGAAATGAAGCAAACCATTAAGCTGATCCTGGATTACTGGCGCGTTTGCAGGCATCCCAATGTGATATAGCCGGTCCATTTCAGCGGAAAATATCCTCATTCGCCGGAATTAACTTCTCCCCGGGCCCTGTAATGGCCAATTTGCGTGTACTTAATGTTACCGCAAATGGAACTTATTCATCACATCAATATCATTATCCACGTACTGGCAGGCAGCATTGCCCTGCTTACCGGGCTAACGGCGCTTTCTGTCAGCAAGGGCGGAAAGTTGCATATCCGGTTTGGATGGTACTTTACCCGGATGATCATCCTTGTTATTCTCACCGGTCTTACAGGCATCTTTGTTTTCAGGCGCAACAACTTCCTGCTGGTGATCACCCTGCTGAGCGCGTATAACTGCTTTAGCGGCATACGGGCATTACGCCTGAAAGGACGAAGACCGGAGGTTATAGATTACCTGGCGCCAGTGATAGTGAGCGGATCAGCGCTTTACTACCTGTATTATATACAGGCGGCAGGACTCTATTGGTCGCCGGTGATCATTTATTCCACCCTGGGAGCCTTGTTCCTTGTTTGCACCTATGATCTGCTTAAATGGGCCATGCCAGCCTCCTTGTTACAAAACGCCGTGCTATACGAGCATGTTTACAAAATGATCAGCGCCTTCAGTGCCATTACTTCTGCCTTCAGTGGCACGGTGCTCCCCCAGTACAAACCTTACAGCCAGTTTCTGCCATCAGTAATTGGTATCATCTGCATTATTGTTATCTTTATCAGGATCAGAAACAAGCTGATATGCGCTCGCTCATAAAAATCCTGTTACTCTGTATAATTATAGGCTTCGCCTTTGGCAGCTATTTCTATTTTGCCTTTGACCACCGCCCGGTGCGTATATTGATGAATGTGTTGTCCAGCTGCTGCATTGGCTCCCTGATGATGCTCGCCATCTACCAGCGGTATTATTTTACCATGGTAAGCACCCATCAAAGCGTGAGGGTGATCATCATGATCAGCTTACTGGTGGCTGCGGCATTGCTGGGCTCAGAGATCACCTTCTTCCTGCAGTCACTGCTGCTGCCCGGAGAAAAATATATTCCTTTCAATGGTGGCAGCATTTATATACTGAACATACTGGTGGTGCTGGTAATAGGTATTCCAATTTACGTTAGTGAAGAATGGAAAAGTACGCTCACCAGCAGGATCCTCAGCCAGCAATACCGGGTATTGCAGCTGGAGCAGCAGCAAACCGCCTTTGAGCTGGAGCTGTTGCGGGCAAAGATCAACCCGCATTTCCTGTACAATATGCACAATACCATTGCCGGCCTTATTTCTAAAGATCCGCAGAAAGCCGAAGAGCTGGTAATGTTGTTGTCTAAGTTCTTCCGCTTCACTTTAAATAAAACCAGTGTTACCTTTCATACCATCAGCGAGGAGCTGGATATTATCACCACCTACCTCCATATGCAACAGATACGCTACGGTGACCGGATGACCTATACGATAGATGCCGACCCCAGAGCATTACACCTGGAAATACCATCGTTCATATTACAGCCCATTGTAGAGAACGCGGTTAAGCATGGCATAGAAAGCAGCGCTGCCAATGGATTTATTGCTGTAAAGATCAAACTGGATAAAAAGAATATACTGATCACGATTGCCGATTCCGGCCCTGCTTTTCCGGACCAACCTGGTTCCGGTCTCGGACTGCAAATGGTGACGAACAAACTGAAACTGCTGTATGCAGATGATTTTAAAATAGAATTGAACAATATTCCGCAGAAATATGTCAGGCTTGCTATACCCGGAGCTGATCACCACGCTGTTGGTGGATGATGAAGAGATGGCAATACATCGCTTAAGGAAAGCGCTGCAGCACTATCCCCAGATCAACATTATCGGGGAAGCCAGGGACGGTGCAGCTGCCATTGAATTTATGAACAGCCGCCGGCCGGATCTCGTCTTCCTTGATATCCGCATGCCTGCTTTCAATGGCTTTGAAGTACTGAACCACTTAACGTATACGCCCCTGATCGTTTTTGTAACGGCCTATGAAGAATATGCGATCAAGGCTTTTGAGAAAAACTCTCTTGACTATCTCCTGAAACCGGTGGAAGAAGAACGGCTGGCGCTCACCATGCAAAGGATCATGCAAAACAGATCAGGCGGGGCAGAGATACTGCAGAAAATAAAGCAGCTGATAGCGGATAAAAAAACAGAAAGCACGATCAGCACTATACCTGCAAAAACGGGTACTAAGATCTACCTGCTGCATGTAGCCGATATTATTTTTTTTGAAGCAAAAGATAAATATGTAAGCGTACATACCAGGGAGCAGGAGCACATCATTGAATACCCGCTGAACTATCTTGAAAGCCGCCTTCCGCCTGAATTTGTGCGCATACACCGTGGACTTATTGTGAATAAGCTAAAGATCCGGGAGATCCATAAATACTTTAAAGGCACCTTTGTGCTGGTAATGAATGATGCCAAAGGCTCGAAATTAAAGAGCGCTTATTCTTATTCAGACATCATTAAAACGAAGCTATTGGGGATACCATGACAATCATAAAGTCTAATGAAAATACAAAAAAAGGGCTGCCCTTACGGGTCAGCCCTGCGTATCTATTATTGATGCTACATGCGTATGATCTTGGCGCTGCCTTTTTGTGTACCGGCAGCATTGCTGGTTTTGATGATCCAGGTGCCCTGCGGCAGCTGGCTGATATCGATGCTGATATATTGCTGGCCTTTGGCGCCGGCTACATATTCTTTATGTAATACCGGGCTGGTACCATTCAGGCCCCAGATATCAACATAGATCTTTTCTGCAGCAGCTGCTTTTACCTGTAGCTGCACAGTTGAACCGGTAGCTGGGTTCGGATATGCTTTCAGTGTCTGCACTGTAGCTGCCTGCTCAACGCTGGTAGTAACGGAGGCTATCCTGGCTGCTGCACCGCAGGCGCCCAATGGCTTCCACCACCAGTCGGCTGTACCCGGAGTAACATTATACAGCGCGTCAGACTGGCTTTCGTACAATACACCGTTATACACTACACGGTCTCCCTTACTATAGATCTTGGGATAAGGCTGGTAAGTAGCTACGCCTGCGCAGTTGCCGCCGCTACCGCCGCCGTTCACCACTACCGTTACTGCAGCAGAGGTTGTAGCGCCACTGGCGTTATCAGTAGCTTTTGCAGTAAGCGTATAAGTGCCTGCAGCTACGTTAGCCCAGGTAAAGCTGTAAGGTGCGCTGGTGCTTTCGCCCAGTTTGGCGCCACCGTTAAAGAACTCTACTTTGGCAATAGAACCATCGCTGTCTGTAGCGTTAGCCTGGATGCTAATGCTCGCTGGCGCTGAGAAGCTGGCATTATTAGCCGGAGAAGTGATGTTCACTGCAGGCGCGTTGTTACCTCCGTTACCACCGTTACAATCGCGTACATAGCCCCATACCTGTCCGTCACCGGCATGTGTGTCAGGCTGTTCGTTCTGTGTCCACCATTTGGCTGTGTACACTTTGCTGTTGTATACTACCTGCATACCTTGTGTATAAACAGCTGAGGCAGACCATGCAGCGATACCATCACAACCACCGCCGGTTACAGTACCTACTGTAATAGTTACAGTAGCGGATGTAGTGCTTGCGTTAGCGTTATCGATAGCCCTTGCAGTGATGTTGTACGTACCTGCGGCCACATTGGTCCAGGAATAAGCATAAGGGCTTGAATTATCTTCACCCAGCTTGGTGCCGCCGTTATAGAATTCTACCCTGGCGATAGAACCGTCTGGATCTGATGCATTAGCAGTAATATTAACCGTAGCCGGCGGTGTGAAAGAAGCATTGTTGGCCGGAGACGTGATGCTCACGCTGGGTGACTGGTTGCCGCCATTGCCGCCGTTGGCCAGCTTTTGTTCATGAATAGCAGACAGCAGTGAATAGGTGCCCACAGCATCCTGTGAAAGTTCCCACATCATGATGCCGCCGCCCTGGTTCCAGGCCAGGTTAGTCTTGTTCTTGATGGTGGTAATACCATTATAGCCCACACCCTGGTAGACATCGGCATAAGGGTCTGCGCCTCTTCCAACCAGTGTAGCAAAGCTTTCCCAGCTGGGACGGCCGTAAAAAGGAACACCCAATACAGCCTTGGAAGCAGGTAAGCCCCTGCCTTTCCAGTAGGAAAGAGATTGGGAAGCATAGTTGTAAGTAGAATGGTCGAAATTATTAAAGTCGTAGGCCATCAGGTTCAGGAAGTCCACCTGGGAGAATACGGAGGCGAGAATGCTCTCTCCGTTAATACCTACAACTGCAGCCGTTAACAGCTTGCCCTGGGCGTGTAAAGCGCTGGCCAGTTGGGTCATCAGTGCTGCATAGTTATTGGCAGAAGCACCCTGATCAGGGTATTCCCAGTCAATATCTACGCCGTCCAGGCCATACTGGTTAACAAAGCTCATGATATTTGTTACGAAGGCGTTACGATAGCTGGCGTTAGCAGCAGTAGATTCAAAACCGCCGTCGTTGCCATCATTCCAGCCACCTACAGCGATCAGTACTTTTACGCCGCTGGCATGGGCCCTGGACACAAGATTCTGCAGTTTGGACGGATTTTCAATAGCCTGAAAACCACCGGTAGTATTCGGCAACAGAAATGCGTAATTAATGTGCGTCAGCTTACTGTACTGTATTGCATTCACATCACCTGACCAGGAGGGCATATACCCTACTACTTTAAATTGTGCGAAGGAAAATAAGGATGTGATAAGAAACGCGCAGGCGAGAAGGCCCGTTCTTATCCATTGGTTTGTTTTCATTGTATATGGTTTTTAAGGGATAAAGGTTTTCACGATACAGATGTCGTGTAAAGATGGGGTTAGTACTACTCGCCGAAGAAGATTTTTTTAATTATTTCCGCTTCCAGATCACCACTGCGGTTATAGCGCCACCATTGGTTGTGTGTGTGACAACATATTTCAGCATATTATGTTCGAGCACATAGCTGCGTTCCTGCAGGGCCCCTTCCCAATTAGGGTAGAAAGCATGTTCAATGTTAAATCTGATGATGTGCTGCCGCTCATCCACCGAAAAGCGGCCGAAATGCGAGTTATTACCCTGCACCAGTGCCGCATTTTCTTCCGGGGTCGCTTTGTTCTTGTCATTCGCGGCTACTTTGGGCCTCGTGGCCTTCATGATCTGGATAGCATATTCCCCGCCGGATGTAAAAACAAGCATTCCCTGGGGTTGTTCTCCATAAGGAAATGTTTTACCACCTTCGCGGTCAATGTTCTCTACCGACACCAGTGACCATACCCCTACCAATTCTCCATTGGAGCTTTGCGCTTTTGCGCATTGAAATAAGATGAAAGCTGCAATAAACAGGATTATTTTTCTCATTGTATAATTTTTTGATAAGGCAAATTTATACAGGCATGAGCGGGTGATTCCTGTACTTTTTTTCACTAATTCTGTACATTTACAGCAATGGGGAAAGAGAATTTATACCAGCCCTTTGAAATTGAGTGTAAGGAATTACAACGTTTTCCTGCATCGATGAAACGGAATAATTTCTTTGAGCTGATCTATGTTATGGAGGGCAGCGGCACACAGGTGGTCAATAAAAACCGGTTCAGTTACCGCAAAGGGAATTTGTTTCTGCTCACGCCGCAGGACGCGTATTCATTTGATATCAGCAGTCCTACCAACTTCTTTTTTCTCCGCTTCAATGAGCATTATGTAAAGGAAAAAAACACAAAGGACAAAGAATCTATTCAGCGTGTAGAATATATTCTGCAGAATGCCAGTCACCGTCCAGGCTGCATACTAAAGAACAAGGCAGACAAACCGCTCATTGCCTCCCTGGTAGCGAGTATTTTACAGGAGCAGCGCAACCGCCAGTTATATTTTAACAGGATAACTGCACAAATGGTGCACACGATCATTACGGTAGTTGCAAGGAATATAGCGCTTAAGCTGCCTAAAAACATCAAGGAAAATACGGGAGAGGCAGTGCTTGAAATACTGCATTATATACAGGAAAACATATTCGAACCTAAAATGCTGCGGGCGGAAATACTAAGCAAGCAATTCAGCATATCGCTTAGTTACCTGGGCCGTTACTTCAAAAAACAAACCGGCGAAACGTTACAACACTACATATCGAACTACAAACTGCGTTTGGTAGAAGCCCGGCTATTGCATAGCGACATGACCATCAATGAAATTGCATACGAATTTGATTTTACGGATGAGAGTCATTTGAACAGGGCTTTTAAAAAGTTCAAAGGCATGAGCCCAACGGCGTACCGGAAATCAAACCGGGCGGAGCTTTAAATAGCAAACAATCAGACCGCATCTTTCAATGTAGCCTGATTGTTTGCTATCGCAGGCCGGTTTGATCTCAGGCCTGGAAATAGTAAGGCTGATCAATATCTTCGATCAGGCCCGGACCCGCAGGTTGCCATCCCAGTTGTTCTCTTGTTTGCTGACTGGAAGCCCGGTTATCGATCGCTGCAAAATGTGCAAACCAGCCAAAATGCGCCGCTGCCTCCCCAGGCGCCTTGCTGACAAGCGGCAGGTTTAAACGCCGGCTGATCACTCCGGCTATTTCGCGGAACGGCACTCCTTCTTCGGCCACGCCGTGATACCTGGCTCCGGCGGTTCCTTTCTCCAATGCAAGGCGGAAAAGCCGGGCGGCATCAAACCGGTGCACAGCAGGCCAGCGGTTCTGCCCCTCTCCCTGGTATACTGAAACGCCTTTCTCGCGGGCAATACCAATGAGCATCGGCACAAAGCCATGATCCCCCTCTCCATGCACAGATGGAGGAAGCCGTACTACCGACACCCGCACTCCCCGCGCGGCTATGGCAGTTGCCGCTTCTTCAGAAGCCACACGGGGAGACCCGGAGTTTTGCATGGTGGCTTCCGTTGCCAGAATGCCGGGAGTCAGCAGGCCTGTTCCTGAAGTAACGATCAGGGGGCGGTCAGAGCCCTCGAGAACAGCGCCCATCGTTTCAATGGCGCGCCTGTCTGTTTCGCAGTTAGCTTTAAAATTTGAAAAATCGTGATTAAAGGCAGTGTGGATCACCCCGTCTGACATAGCGGCACCGCTACGCAGGCTGTCAGGATCTTCCAGATCGCCCCGGTGCACCTGGGCACCGGCTGCGGCAAGAGCGCCAGCGGCGGCGTCTGAACGGGCAAAGCCGAGCACCTCGTGGCCTGCGCCGATTAATTCCCGGACAATAGCTGAGCCAATAAAGCCCGAAGCTCCTGTAACAAAGACACGCATAGTTTTGATATTCTTTTGGTAAATTCATGTGGGCAATGGAGGCCTCCGTTTCCCATCACAAAGTTCAGCAGGAACACCAGCCTAAACGAGGAGATTTGACACAATTTTCTGAGGTCATTTGACTAATTTGCCTTTAATATTTGACCGATGTTTGAGGATTTTGAAGCTTATATTACGTTACAGCACGATTTTACCAAAGACGAGCTGAAGCAGATGCGTTCACTGTCTGCGGTAAAAAAATTGCGCAGGAGGCAGTTCCTGCTGCAGGAAGGAGAGATCTGCCGGTATAAGACCTTTGTAGTTAAAGGCTTATTAAAAACCTACCGCCTGAAGGATGACGGCACGGAATACATTATGCGCTTCGCCGCCGAAAACGCCTGGAGCGTTGATCATGAAAGCTATAATAACCAGACAGCCTCCAAGTACTATATCGAAGCATTGGAAGATGTTGAACTGATACAATGGACAAAAGAGAATTTCGACGTATTACTGGACGCCATTCCCGCTTTAAAAACATTTTCAGAAAAAATAAAAGCCGATAACCTGGATGCCAGCCAGGACAGGATAATGATGAATATCAGTTATACTTCTGAAGAGAAATACCAGCAATTTGTTACCGCCTTCCCGGATATTTTCAGGCGGGTGCCCTTGCATATGGTGGCGTCTTACCTTGGCGTATCGAGGGAAACGCTGAGCCGCATCAGGCATGCGCAGATCAAGCGTTGATAGCCGCGGTAATTGCTTTGGTGATATCCTTGATCGTACCCAATCCATTAATATTTTTAACGGGAAACCTGGTCTTCATATACTCAATTGCGGGACGGGTTTCTTTTTCAAATATTTCAATCCGCTTCAGATGAATATTGATATCCTTATCATCTTTCCGGTCAGAGCTTTCTGCCCGCTTTTTTGCCCTTGCCAGTAATTCTTCCTGCGGAACATCGATGTTAATAACTGCTTTGACTTTTAATTTTCTATCGGTAAGCAAGTGTAGAATGGTATCAACCTGTGGCTTTGTTCTGGGATACCCGTCGAGGATGATCCCTCTTTCATGAAGATTTTCGTCGATGATCAGGCCAATGAGGTCTTGCATAATTTCATCAGGGACTAAAGCGCCACTCTCTTCATACTCCGTCATGATCCTGCCAATAGGGCTTTTCTCTTCTTTTTCTTTCCTTATTCTATCTCCTGTTGAAATATGGGTAAATCCCAGTGAGGTTTTAAGTAGTTCACATTGTGTGCCTTTACCGGAATAGGGAGGGCCGGTAATGATTAAGATCTCCATTCTTTTTGATGGTAAGATACGCATAAAAAAAACCGCATCATCAACGATGCGGTCTGATTATTTTCTTTCTGCCGATATCAGGCCTCCACCAGGCTGTTCACCTTAGCTGCCAGTTCAACCGTCAGTTCGGCGATCCTGTTCGAAATACCTACCTCATTATCGTACCACGAAACAATTTTCACCAGTTTGTCAATAGAACGGGTCAAGGTAGCATCAACGATAGAAGAGTGCGTATTACCCAGTATATCAGCTGATACCAATGGTTCTTCAGTATATTCCAATACACCTTTCAGGGTGGTATCAGCATGATGTTTCAGCATTTCATTGATCTCTTTGGCAGATGCACGCTTCACCAGGTTCAGCGACATATCAGCTATTGAACCATCGATCACAGGTACACGGTATGAAAAGCCATCCATCTTTCCTTTCAGCCCGGGCAACACGTCGCCGATTGCTTTTGCGGCGCCGGTGGTAGTGGGAATAATGGATTGTGTAGCCGCCCTTGCCCTTCTGAAATCTTTATGCGGTCCGTCCTGCAGCATCTGGTCCATGGTAAATGCATGTACGGTGCTCATGAAACCTGATTCAATGCCATATTCTTTATCTATCAGATATAGTACGGGTGCTATACAGTTGGTGGTGCAGGATGCAGTAGAGAGAATTTCATCTGCTTCAGTGATCTGATCATTATTCACGCCCATTACGATCGTTTTCACACTACCCGTAGCAGGTGCAGTGATCAACACTTTTTTCGCCCCTGCGGTGATATGTAATTGTGCCCCTTCTTTCTGGGTAAAACGGCCGGTTGATTCAATCACCACATCTATCTGCAGATCCTTCCAGGGTAATTTTTCCGGTGCGCGCTCACTCAACAATAAGATCTTCTGGTCATTCACTACAATATATTGATCCTGTAATTCCACTGTACCGGCAAACTTCCCGTGCGAGGTATCGTATTTAAAAAGATGCGTCAGCAGTTTACTATCTGTAAGGTCATTGATGGCAACTACTTCTACGCCTTTTTTGTTCTGCAACGCTCTTAAGGTCATCCTGCCGATGCGTCCGAATCCGTTAATAGCTACTTTCATAATAATATATTTTTAAGTTAAGCTTCTATTTCCTGCAGTGAAGTCCTGAATGTGCGGCGGTAATCGCTGGGAGATACATTCATGTGCCGGATGAATGTTCGCCGCATGGAGATCAATCCGCCTAATCCGCATTTTTCTGCGATCTGGTCTATACTCAGGTCGCTGTCTTCCAGGTACCGGCGCGCTACTTCCACGCGTACTTTTTCTACAAATTTGGCAGGCGTAACACCGGTCTCTTTCAGGAATACGCGGGTGAAATTGCGTACGCTCATATTGCTGTGCCGGGCCAGGTGCTCTACACTGAGCTCTTCTTCCAGGTGCCGGACCATCCAGGTATATAGTTTTCCGCCAATGGAGTTCTCCAGGCGATGAATTTCAAGTAATCTGCTGAACTGTGCCTGATACCCTGGCCGCTTCAGCTGTAATATCAGCTTGCGCGCCACTTGCAATGCCAGTTCCCGGCCATGGTCTTCTTCCACCAGGGCCAGCGCCAGGTCGATCCCCGAGGATACGCCTCCCGAAGTATATACATTGGAATCGCGGGTAAAGAAAGGATCAGTATCCACCTTCACCTTAGGGTAACGTTGCTGAAATTGCTGGGTGTATTCCCAGTGTGAGGTAGCTTGCTTCCCATCCAGGATACCAGCTTCCGCCAGGGCATAAGCGCCTACGCAAACAGAACAGATGCGGTTGACCTTGGGATAAATGTCTTTCAGCCATTGAAAAAAACGAGCTCCCTTTTCCAGCATCGGCATGGAGAATCCGGCTATGATCAGTGTATCGATCGGTTGCGTAACGGCCGTTACGGTAACCGCACAGTGTAGCTCCACGCTACTTTTGGTAGGTATCTTTTTCGTATTGACCGGGGATGCGAGCAGGATATCATATCCACCCTTACCATCCAGTATTTTGTCGGCCGCAGCAAACACATCACAAGGGCCGGCTACATCAAGGAGGAAGATCCCCGGCATGGGAACAACAACGATTAACTTCTTTTTCGTCCTTGTCATGCTACAAATGTAGGACGAATCCGGGATGGCTCAAATGACATATTTTATACAATTCCGGCCATTTCCTTATACCGTCCCTGTCTCAAATCAAAATGCCACGACCGCCGGAATGGATGTACCGGGAAGTTGCCTACATTTATAGTACAGAACAGAAATTAAAATAAAAAACCCCTCAAATCCAACAGATCTGAAGGGTTCATTTTTATTAGTTATGGCGGCTGGACAAATTTCGAACCAGTATTTAGCCGACCTTATTCAATTCAACGACTTAAATAGAAATATTTATAATATTATCAACATGGAGCTTCCTTACTTACTTGATCTAAGCTTTTTTATATGTTGTTCTGCATTCTTGTTTTTAGGATTCAGTTTCAGGGACTGTTCATAATTTTTAAGAGCAGGTTCAGTATCGCCCAGCTCTTCATAGATCTCGCCCAGGCTATCAAATGCATTGGCGCTTGTGGGATATAAATAAACATTTAGCTTAAATATTTCCAGCGCATCAGCGATCCTTTTTTGTGAGATCAATTTATATCCCCAGCCATTTATTTCTTTTTCCGTTACAGTAAAGCCACTCTTTGTTTTCTTCAGTTTCTTTACTTCTTCTATGGCATTTTTATATCCCACCTTATCTAATGTAATTTTTAACGATCTCAGGGATGCAGAAAGGCCGAAACCATTCGCTTCTTTCATATCCGGGATAAACAATCCTGCAAGTTCATCAATGAATACATCCGGCATCCCGCCTGAGAGGTTTGTAAGCACAATAATGGAAAGGTCATCATTGGGGTATACAAATACGGCCGAACGATTGCCACCAACAGGCGCCAGGGCCGGATGATCTGTTCTTTTAATAACCGGCCAGCCTGCCGCATATCCATTTAGTAAACTGCTAAAGCCACTCGTTTCGCCATTATTCAGTACAGCCGGTGTCCAAAGTGCCCGAAGGCTTGCAGGTTGTTTTAATAATTGCATGCTTTGTAAGGCAATGATCCAATCCGCCAGTTCTTTTGCTGTAGAACTCATACCGGCAGCCGTTTGCAAAAAAGGCGGAAACGAAAAGAACATATTCCTGAGCTTGCCCTTTTGATATTGGTAACCAGCGGCTGCGTAGGCTACAATGTCTTTTGTTGCACCAAAACCTGATTGTATGGTCTTTGGCATACCTGCTTTTTCCAATTGTTCTTTGGTAATGAACTCCTGGAAAGACATACCGCTTAATTGACCGATAATGCGGCCGAGTAGTAAATAATTGGTTTGGTTATAACTAAATTTCACTCCAGGCTTAAACTCATTGGGCATTCGAAGTATTTTCTCCCAGGCTTCCTCTGGATCGTCGGCTATTAAAACGGCTTCCTCTTCATTTACAATATCCGGAATTCCGGAAATATGCGACAAGAGTTGCTGAACCGTTACCGGCTTCCATGTGTCAGGTATGTCAGTGAGGTATTCGGAAATGGGCGCATCCAATTTTAATTTTCCGGCTTCCACTAATTGAATAATAGCAACACCGGTAAATGCCTTGGTGATTGAATTAATAGTAAAAACAGTTTTGTCACTTACAGGAATCGAGTCTTGCAGATTTGCCAGTCCGTAATTGCCTGTTTTAATAATTTTTCCATGCCTTACAATCGCCAGTTGTAACCCGGGGATTCTGCGCTTCTGCATCTGGTTTTGTACAAAAAAATCAATACTGTCTGCTTGCCCGAAAACACTATTGCTACAAAAGAAAATCAGCAATGCGATAAGCCCTTTCTTCAAAATGCCAGTCATAATGGTTGAATTTCCCCAAAGAAAGTTTTTTTTTCTCACAATATCACAGGCAAACAGGGGTAGTACAGTAACAGATGGAAATACCCCCGACAGATGTCGGGATGCCCTATGACGCAGCATAAAAACAAAAAGGGCCGCCTCATTGCTGAAACGACCTTTAAAGCTGTCGGGGCAGCAAAATTCGAACTTGCGCCCCTCCCGATCTACTATCGGGACGCCAATACCGTACACAAAAAAACCGCATCACTACGATGCGGTCTAATTTCTCTTTTGTCGGGGCGGCAAGATTCGAACTTGCGACCTCCTGCTCCCAAAGCAGGCGCGATAACCGGGCTACGCTACGCCCCGAACCTTAAAAGAAGCCGGTGCTTCTGCGGTGAGGGAGGGATTCGAACCCTCGGTACAGTGTTACCCGTACGACGGTTTAGCAAACCGTTCCTTTCGGCCACTCAGGCACCTCACCGTCCCTTTGCAAGGGGCTGCAAAAATAGCAATAATTTAGAATTATCCAAAAGCATTTGCTGATTTTTGACTTTCTCTCCCGGAAAATCTATTTTTATTAGCTAAACAACACTTTCATGCAAACCTGCTATCGTCTGCTTGCTATAGCTGCTATAGCCCTTGGCGCCTGTAACCGGCCAGGAAAAAATGCTGCAGCACTCGAAGATTCCACTGCAATTAACACTATCTCCCGGGAAAGCTTTACCAAACACCTGCAAGTACTGGCGGCCGATTCGCTGGAAGGCAGAAAGCCCTTTACACAAGGAGAGGAAAAAACCATCCGCTACCTGGAAGCACAGTTCAGGCAACTGGGACTCAAACCTGGCAATGGCGACAGCTATCTGCAAGAAGTGCCGATGGTAGAGATCAACTCCGTACCTGCCGGCCCCCTGGTGTTCAAAGGGAAAAGCGGCAAGCTCTCCCTCACTTACCTGGACGATTATGTAGCTACTACCCGTCATGTCACAGAACAGGTACAGCTCAATAACAGTGAGCTGGTATTCGCAGGCTACGGTATCGTAGCGCCGGAGTACAACTGGAACGACTATGCCGGACTGGATGTAAAAGGCAAAACCGTACTTGTGATGGTAAATGATCCCGGCTTTACAGACACCACCCTTTTCAAGGGCAAAAACATGACCTACTATGGCCGCTGGACCTACAAATACGAAGAAGCCGCCAGGCAAGGCGCAACAGGCGTGATCATCATCCATGATACCGCTCCGGCCAGCTATCCCTGGGCAGTAGTAAGAAGCGGATGGTCTGGCGCCAAGCTCTACCTGCAAACAAAGGACAACGACATGTCGCGCGCTGCCATGGAAAGCTGGATCACACTGGATGCCGCAAAAAAACTATTCCAGCTGGCAGGCGTATCAGATACGCTGCTGCAACAGGCGCACAAACAGGGCTTTAAACCAGTGCCGCTTCCGGTTACCGCTTCTGTAGTGATCAATAACAAACTCAAAAAATCTACTTCCCATAACGTACTGGCAGTATGGCCCGGAACCACCAAGCCAAACGAGTACATTATCTACTCCGCCCACTGGGATCACCTGGGCATCGGGGAAGCCATTAAAGGCGACTCCATTTATAACGGCGCAGCAGATAATGCTACCGGAACCGCCGGCCTGCTGGAAATTGCAGCAGCCTTCACCAAACTGAAAAACCACCAGGCCCGCTCTATTCTGTTCATTGCCCTTACCGGCGAAGAACAAGGCCTGCTGGGATCAGAATATTATGCTACTCACCCGGTATACCCGGTTGACAGCACCGTAGCAGACATCAACATGGATGTGCTGAACACCTATGGCAGAACAAAGGATATCACCATCGTTGGCCGCGGACAATCGGAACTGGATGATTATGCAGAGCGTGCAGCCGCCAAACAGGGACGCACCGTATCACCCGAAGAAAATCCTTCAGGTGGTCATTTCTTCCGCTCAGACCATTTTAATTTTGCCAAAGTGGGTATCCCGGCGCTGTACACCGGCAGCGGTGTTATTTCACTGGAACATGATACCGGCTATGCTAAGCTGAAGATCGAAGAATATGGCCGCGATCGCTATCACTCACCAGCCGACCAGTTTGACAATACCTGGGAACTTTCCGGTATGGTGGAAGATAGCCAGCTGCTGTTTGATATCGGGCTTACATTGAGTAACGATGAGACTTTCCCGAAGTGGAAAACCGGCTCTGAATTTAAAGCTGTAAGAGAAAAGAAATAGTTATTGAAGTAATATCCTTATGCAGGAGGCCGTATGCCAGCTGGCGTACGGCCTCCTACTTTATATAAGGTTTATGTATGTGTCTTGTAATGATAATGTAACGCTATAAAGAGTTACGTTATCATTACTATATCGTTACGTTATCGTTACTATATCCCGCTATTTTTATGCCATTGTCTAGTCCTGAAATAGCTATACAATCAGGGCTTTAACCGTGCTACAAACCCGCCACCTTCTCCAAGCGATAGCTTTATCACATCTCCCCGTTTGTAGATCTCCTGCGAAATATCCACCGCCGCAGTACTGTCTTTGTTATCCCGTACTACCATTGCCTGGTAATTCCCCTCTTTTAATAAAGATAAGGGTATTTCCAATGTGCGGGGCGCTACCCCATTCATTACTGCAATGAACCAGGTATCACCTTTGCGGCGGGCAAAAACGGCCGCTTCTCCAATAGCAGAACCTGGCAAAACAATGGTTTCATCCCATACGGAAGGAATGCTTTTGATCATGTCTACCGCGGGATTGCTGAGTATATTAGCCGGATTGGCTCCGTAAGTAAGCATGGGCGCATCAAAAATAACAGCGCTGGCTATCTGCTGTGCCCAGGTAGTGTTTTTACGGCGCTCTCCAAAATGCACCGGTGTATATTCTGCTGCTCCTGCCAGCCAGCGGGTAAAGGGCAGGGTAGTATTATGGGTGGCCCTGTCTGGCAGCTTGCTGGCTTCCATGCCTTTTACTGCTTCGCGGGTCAGCTCATTTGGCCAGGTGCGGGATAGGCCCGTGGGCTTGTTGGCGCCGTGAAAATCTACTACCAGCTGTAGTTTGGCGGTCTCTTCTAATATAGCGTCATACAGGTCGATGGTTTCTTTTGCTTCATGATCAAAGAAGTCGATCTTGAGACCTGCAATGCCCAGGCGATGGCAACGTTCAAACAGTTCATGGCGGAATGCAGCATCATGCAGTGTTTTGGAGTGCTGCCATACAATGATACCTACTTTCCGCTGAGCGGAATATTGTACCAGGTCCCTGATCTCCTCATCGCTCCATTTAGACCAGAAGCCTTCCAGTATGTTGTATTCAAAACCCAATTCAGCCGCCATCCTCGAAAACTCTTTCATGTTCTCTACGGTGCTGGCGCCGCCACCGTCCAGGTACTTCCAAACCGCGCGGCCCGGCCGTACCCAGGGGGTATGAGCGCCCTGCGGGAAAATAGATTTATCAGGCGGCGGACAAAGATCATGCACGGCATCGCAATTCACCAGTGTATTCAGATCAGTTCCGGCTATCACTACCCGCCAGGGCGTAGTAATAGTACCGCTTACCGCGGCCGGATGGGCCAGACGCGCTGCCTCTTCTTTACCATAGCGCAGCACATAAGGATAGGATGCGGGCTGATGATGCGCCAGTCTGATCGTAAACCCGCCTTTACCGTCTGCCTGCAGGCCCATACCACTGTAATTTTGCAGGTTGGCTTCAGTAATACAGGCATAACCCGCATTACCGGGCAGCTTGAAGGTGAGAGGCGGAGCCGCCCATTCACCGGCGCTTACAGCGCTCAGCTCCTTGCGGCTATGAATGCCTTCATAATGCATCGAAGCCAGGTCATGATACCAGGTAACACTGCCAGCCGGCAGCAGGAAACTGGAGGCCTCGTCGGGCACCCGCTGTTCGCCTTCCTTACCAGGCACGATCAGGCGGAAGGCTGCCGCATCATTGAAAACCCTCAGCTCCAGCGTATAAGCAAGTCCGCTTTTGTGCCGCAGAGGCAGTCTCAGGCCATTGCATTTGTTCACCGCCGGTGTATGAGCGCCGTACCAGTCGTAGGTTTCGTCGATCTTGTAAGGCGCTCCTTTGCTAATGCTCACATCCTGCGTGATGTTGGTGTTGTCTACCTGCATGCTGATCGGCGCCCAGCCGGTGACTTCCTGTTTATTGAGGGTAATGCGGAACATCAGCTGCTGCTGTTGCAATTTGATATGCAGCTGTAAATGCCCGTCCGGACTGCTTACAACCGGGGGATCTGCCACCGCGGCATCCGTAATAGCGGGGAAAGTGGATAATATGGCTAAGATGAGCCACTGGTAAAGGGTAGCTTTCATAACTATGGACTTTTGATAACAATAATACACTTTAATACAATCGATTGCAATAAATGTGAAATAAGGGTGCTTTTTTGATAAAAATGTATAACTCTGTGAAAGGACAGGTATACATTTAAACGAACAGATCAATAAGCGTTTAAATTTGAAACATGCGCGAAGCCCGCCAGGGGCCTTCATTAGCGGGCGTTTTATATTTTACTTATTTATATGGAATAAGTGACTAAATTTGCGCTCTAATATTTGATTTAACTGTTATGCGTACTATTTCACTTAAGAGGGTTGTAGTCACTGGGTTGGGAGCATTAACACCAATAGGGAATGATGTTAACACTTTTTGGAATAATATGAAGGCTGGCACCAGCGGTGCCGCCCCTATCACCCGTTTTGATACCACCGAATTCAAGACCAAGTTCGCCTGCGAACTGAAGGATTTTGATATAGAAAAGTTCATGGAGAAAAAAGAGGCCCGCAAAATGGACCTCTTCACCCAATATGCTATGGTAGCCGCACAGGAAGCCATCGAGCATGCAGGCATTCACAAGGACGGTATTGATAAAACCAAAATAGGCGTTATCTGGGCTTCCGGTAACGGCGGTATGCAGACCTTCGAAGACCAGATCGTTGAATTTGCAGCTGGCAACTTTGTTCCGAAGTTCAATCCTTTCTTTATTCCCAAGCTGATCGCTGATATTGCTGCCGGACAGATCGCCATCAAGTATGGCTTTATGGGTATCAATTTCTGTACAGTATCTGCCTGCGCTTCTTCCAGCAGTGCATTGGTAGATGCGTTCAATTATATTCGCCTGGGTAAGGCCAATGTGATCGTGGCAGGTGGTTCTGAAGCGCCCATTACCCGTGCAGGTATCGCCGGTTTTAATGCGCTGAAAGCACTGAGCACCCGCAACGACGATCCCACCACTGCTTCACGTCCCTTTGATACAGCCCGTGATGGTTTCGTAATGGGCGAAGGCGCTGGCGCCATCATCCTGGAAGAATATGAGCATGCCGTAAAAAGAGGCGCTACTATCTACGGAGAAATGATCGGCGGCGCAATGACAGCCGATGCTTACCACCTTACTGCTACCCACCCCGAAGGACTGGGCGCCAGGAACGGTATGGCAGAAGCACTGGAAGATGCCGAGCTGAAACTGGAAGATGTTGATTACATCAATGGTCACGCTACTTCTACCCCAGTAGGCGATGTGAGTGAGCTGAAAGCTGTTACCAGCCTCTTTGGCGAGCATACTGCCAAATTGAATATCAGTGCCACCAAATCTATGACCGGCCACTTGCTGGGCGCTGCCGGAGCCATAGAAGCGATTGCCTGTATCAAAGCCACCCAGGAAGATATTGTGCCTCCTACCATCAACACAAAAGAGCTGGGCGAAGGCATTCCCACTAACCTGAACCTGACAATCGGTAAAGCACAGCAACGTACCGTGAACGTAGCTATGAGCAACACCTTTGGTTTTGGTGGTCATAACGCCATCGTGGTATTTAAGAAGTTCAAAGCTTAATATAAATAGTGAGGCCGGACTGATCACTCAGCCCGGCCCACTTTCTTATACTCAGTGTTAGCCCATAATCGTTTTATCTACTCTCCTTTCACCAGTTTCAGGGTCTTTGTTCCTCCATTTCCTTCCAGGCGTATCAAATACATGCCGCTTTGCAGGAAACGCAGGTCTTTTACCACTTTTCTGTCTGCTGGTGCAATATACCAGCGGCGGATCACTTTTCCATCCATATTGAGCAAAATCATGGTATTATACCGACGTTCCGGTAAATCAACCGTTACCTGTCCTGCTGTAGGGTTGGGATAGATGATGGTGGCGTCTTTCTCCTCCGGCTCCCGGATCTTCTCATGGCTGACAGTCATCCTGGCAAAGTTAGCACTTGTATCTTCTGCACAGTTATCTATGCTGAACCAGTTGAACTTGAAGGTGCCAGATTGCGAATGTATACCCGTATAGGTTAAGGCTGGCAGGGTCATGGTATCGGAGATGGTCTTCCATTGACCACCGGTTGACGGAAGATCAATATATCCGAAGTTCATACCGCTGTGCCCTATCCAGATCTGCGCTGCAGCCGTAGTATTTACCCTGATACGGATATTGTAACGGCCGGCTACGGGCACGTTCAGCGTATTCCAGGTAAACCAGTCTCCTGACCAGATGCCGGTGAAGTTCTGCCCGCCGCCTACATCTGTACAGGTTTGCAGCGTAGGACGCGTGGTACGGTTATTACAGCTTTCCGCCTCGTATTTGCCATTCACAGAACAGGTAAATGCCATTGTTACCGTGGCAGTGGCGCTCACGCTGCCCACAGTGGCCGTTACGCTTACATTTCCGGATGCCTTACCGGCGGTGAAAGCACCCGTTTGCGTGATGGCAGCTGTTGTATCGCTTAGCGTCCAAATTGGTGATATCGTCATCAAACTATCCAGCTGATCGTAGCCCTTAGCCGTAAATTGCTGAGAGGCATATACAGGTACCGTTACAGTGTCAGGTATAATAGCAATGCGCGTGAGCACCGGTGCAGGCCTTACTGTTACCAGCACGGAATCGGTCACTCCATCTGCGCTCGCTGTAACAAAGCCCGTACATGTTGTATTAACATTACCTGCAGTGAAAAGACCGCTTGCACTGACCGTACTGCTGTTGTGCGTAGTAGCCCATACCGGTGTTACAGACATTACACTGCTGTCCTGGCCATATGCTACTGCCTTGAACTGTTGTGTATTACCGCTGATCAAACGCACGCTGTCAGGCGTTACTACTACTCTTGACAGGTTAACAGAGTCAGCCCGCACAAAGCGCAGCCAGTTGAAGTTCCAGCCGGAAGCATTAGACTGTATACGGATGGTGGTGTTACCGGCGCGTAAACCTATCGGTGCAGATGTAACGGTGATCCATTTCTGCCAACCACCACTGGCGGGCAAAGGCACTGTTGTGAGTGTAACTGAATCCAGCATTACCCGCAGGCTGGTGGCATTGTTCATAGCCGTGCGGAACTGTATGCGATAATTGCCGCTATCCGGCACAGCTATATCATATTCAAACCAGGTGCCGCTGCCAATATAACTTACATCACGGCCACCGCCTATATCCGAGGCAGGTTCTGTACAACAGGAATTGGAATTATCAAACAGCTCCGCTTCGATCTTTGCCGGTATAGGTTTATAGTTTGTAGGACGCACTGTTGCAAAGGCAGTACCGGTAACGCTCACACTGTCTACAGTAGCAGTAGCGTTGATCACCCCGGAAGATTGTATAGTAGCCAGGCCATCTGTTGTAATGGTATTACCTGCGCCACTGATGCTCCACACCGGGTTAATGGTCATGGTATGACCGTTCTGATCATAGGCGGTTGCTTTATATTGTTGTGTTTTGCCAGGTAAGAAAGATACATCTGCAGGCGTTACCAGGATGCTATCCAGCACCGGTGTGCCCAATCCTTTCTGGTATACGCGCACATAGTCTACCATCATGCTGTCCGGCCAGTCAGCCTCCACGATAGCACCACCCATACCACCGCCGATGGCCACATTGAGGATGATATGAAATTTCTGGTCAAAGGGCCAGTCTTTCCAGTCTGTATAGGGGTTTACGTAAGTGTACACATGGTTGCTGTCATAAGTGAAACGCAGTGAATCCGGAGACCATTCTACGGCGTAGACATGAAAGGCAGTAGCTACATCCGGGATACTCTTTGAAGCGGAGAGATGCCCGCCATTGGTCCAGTTATTATTCTGCGTATGCACGGTAGAAAGCACGGTACCCAGGTTATTGCCTACATGCTCCATAATATCGATCTCACCGCTCTTGGGCCAGCCGCCGTAAGCACTGGTGGTAGGCATCATCCAGATAGCCGGCCAGGATCCGCGGGCCCTGGGCAGTTTAGCCCTTACTTCTATCTTGCCATAGAGCAGGTCCATTTTATTCTGCGAGATCAGTCTTCCTGATGACCATGGCTCTGTGGTAGTGCCATTGGGAAAATCCTTCTTTCCTTTGATGATCAGGTTACCATCCTGTACGCGAATGTTATCATGCGTGGTGTCTGTATATACCTGTTGCTCACCATTGATCCACCCTTTAGGTTTTGGATCAACTGTCCATTTGGTACGGTCGGGCAAACCGTTAATATTGAATTCGTCTCCGTATACCAGTGACCAGGCGGGATTGCCTTCAAACACCACCTTTCCTTTGGTGAGGTAGTGAGGCGTATTGGCATTGGCCACTTCCGAAGAGTCTACCTGGATCTGCAGCAGCGCACGGGAATAAACAGCTGCTGAATTACCGCTTAGTGTGATGTAAGCGGTGGTATCGTCCACACGCTGTACACTGTTAATGCTCACGCCGGGAGGCAGGTTCAGCGCGGTCCAGTGGGAAGCGCTCAGCACCGGTTTGAATACGGCGGCATTGAGCTGCGCTTTGACCACGGCGCCGTTCTCCTGTCCCATTGCAATGGATGTATCGGACAGGGTGATCGTAACGGGATTAGGCGCCTGCACCAGGTCAAAGTACAGGATGCCACTCGCCTTTTTGCCGTCAATAAAATGGACTTCCACGCGATTAAAGTCTGTACGCTCTTTTACGCTCTGGAAGTTGTAGACTGCTTCCTCCCAGTGGTTCACCCGGCTTACCTTGTAGGTGAAATAAACGGCTTTCGTGTAGTCAGTACCGGGCTGCAGCTTGAACATGATCTCGTCTGTAGTGCTGCTGTACACCAGCATTTTAAACTGGCTGCTGGAAGAGAGATCAAATGTCTCCGCCAGGTTAACACCAGCGCTCATGTACTCAAAGCAGCTGGTGTCTTTGGTGAATTTGGCTACCAGCGGGCTGGTGTTCAAGCCTGATGGATTAGGGTTGGCCACACCAAATTCTACTTTGCCGGTGGCGTTGGCGCCTCCGGCATAATAGGTCCATCTGCCGGAGGCGGGGCCGTGGCCTTCCATATCATCCAGCAGCAGATACTGCGCGTTCAGTTTACAGCATAGCAGTAAACCGAACACCATGAAAAGTGTTGCAATAGTTTTCATAACGTAAGGTTTTGGAATTTATAGGTTCGGGTTTATCAATGCATCGTTACCTGGTATGGGCATATGATAATGCTCATGCGTGATAGCACCCGGTAATGGTTGCAGGTCGCCCGGATCTTTGCCCGCATTGGCGCTCTCCACCATTTCCAAACGTACCAGGTCGAACCAGCGGTTCCACTCACCGGCGAATTCCCATGCCCTTTCTGTTACTACGGCAGCTGCAAAATCGGCGCCTGATAGCCCTGCTTGCAGGTCTGCCAGCCCGGCGCGATGGCGTACCTCATTAACAGCTGCGTAAGCATCAGCGTCTGGCGTACCGGTAGCCCTTGCCTGTGCTTCTGCATAGATGAGCAGCACATGCGCGTAGCGTATCATGATAACAGGGTTGTTAGACATATAGGTGGCGGGATCGCCAGACTGTATGCGGAATTTTTTATAATAAGGGTGCCTGGTGGTCACATTCTGCCAGGGGATCGTATTACCGTTCACAGTAAACTCAGTGGAGAAAGTAGCATCCTTTCTTGACCCGGCCGGAAAGTTGTTGAAGAATTTCAGCTCAGGGAAAAAGTCGCTCCAGCCGCCTTCGTTTTCCGGCATGGTAGAAAGGCCGTAAAAGGAATTGTAGGTAGACCATTGCCCGCGTGTGAACAGCGTGAATACATCTTCTACGGTACCTCCGGCAAAGATCTTCAGAAAACCATCCTGGTACAGGTCAAATTTGTAAACGGCTTTGTTGTCGATCACTTCTTTTGCCTTGGCTGCAGCCTGCGCATATTTGGCAGCATTTTTCAGGGGCCAGCCGGCCTCTGTGAGATATACATCTGCCAGCAAGGCTTTCACAGATCCTTTGTTGGGTCTTCCCGGGTCGCGCTTTTTATCTGCCACCCATTGTTCTGCCGCAGCGAGATCCTGTTCTATCTGCTTGTAAATATCAGCCACCGGGCTCTTTTTGATCTGCAGCAGATCAGGGGTATATTCTGCAGTAGGGATGATGGGCACCTCGCCCCAGCACCTGGTAAGCCAGTAGTAGCACAGCCCCCGCAGGAAATAAGCCTCGCCTACAATGGCGTGAATGTTAGCTTCACTGCCATCCTGCACTGCCTGATAATTGTTGATGATGTTGGTGGTGGATTGTATTGTTTTATAGCAGCCCAGCCAGATAGGCGTCATGCGGCTGTTGAGCGATGATACTTTGAAGAGGTCAAACTCCCGGAACTCTTCCTTATTAGAGCCGGGGTGCGTGGTAAGATCATCTGCACCCATGGTCATGGCGATCTGTGATACCGTAGTAAAACCGCTTTCCCAGGGCACCATCAGGCTGCCATAAGCGCCTGTCAGCGCTGATTCCAAACCCGCCATGTTACTGATAGCGGCATTACCGGCCACCAGCCCTCTCGGGTCTTCTGTGAGTTGTTTGCTGCATCCGCCCAGAACGAACAAGGCAACAATAAGGTATATTTTCTGCATAATATCTTTTTTACGGATGATGGTTAAAAGCTGATAGTAATGCCGCCGGTATATGTTTTTGCATTGGGATAAGATCCGTAATCAATGCCCTGCCGTATATCGCCGGCAGATGAATTGGCTTCAGGGTCTATGCCGCTGTAACCGGTAATAGTAAAGAGATTGGTAGCGCTTACAAACAGCTTCACCCCTACGGTGTTCTTCAGTTTTGCTTTAGGTATATCATAAGACAGGCTCACATTCTTCAGCCGCACAAAATCTGCTTTCTCCAGGAAGCGGCTGGATTGTGTAAAGTTGCGGTTGGTGGAACTGAACGCAGGTATGTCTGAAGTTTCATTCACACCGGGGATGTACCTGTTCAGTATATCCATATGCGTAGCTTCACGCGCATCGCCGCCGTGGTACATGGCCGCCGCCTTGTTGTAGTTCAGCTTATCAAATCCCAGCAGGCCCTGGAAGAGCAGGTTCAGTGTCCAGGAGCGGTAGCTTAGGGTATTGTTCCAGCCGATGGAGGTACGTGGCATGCCGGTGCCGATCACGCTGTAATCATTCGCATCGATCATACCATCTCCGTTCACATCTTTATAACGGGCATCACCAGGCACGGCGCCATATTCCGATGCATTGTCTTTATCACCGGGTTTCCAGGTGCCCAGGTAGGTAAGTCCCCAGATGGCGCCCAATGGCTGTCCGGGCATGATCACAAACTCCGATTGGGGCGACATACCCCCGCCTATCCTGCGGGTATTAGGATCAAAAATGCGTTGTGAGGTAGCGCCGATAGAGGTTACCTTATTACGCAGGAAAGAGAAATTAAGACCGGTATTCCAGGTAACAGGGCCTTTGTCGATCACGGTGCCTTCTACAGAAAATTCCCAGCCTTTATTCTGCACCGCGCCTACGTTGCGGGTAATGGTATTACCACCCAGGTATAAAGGCAGCTTTTCATTCAGCAGCAGGTCTCGGGTGTCTTTTACAAAATAATCAGCCGTAAGGGAGAGGCGTCCCTTGAGCAAACCGATCTCGATACCTGCATCTTTCTGTTCAGTGGTTTCCCATTGCAGATCCGGGTTGCCGATATTGCCCAGTATAATTCCTGTCTGGAAGGTGGAATTGGTAAAAGATGCGATCCTGTTGGAGTAGGAAGAAATGGTACTGTAAGGTCCTACGCCTTCACTACCGGTAAGGCCCCAGCTGCCGCGCAGTTTCAGGTAGCTGATCACCTGCTGCTGCTTCATGAAAGCCTCTTCTGTAAGCACCCACCCTGCAGATACTGAAGGGAAATAACTGAAGCGGTTCTCTTTACGGAACTTGGAAGAACCGTCGCGGCGCAGCGCGGCAGAAAACAGGTATTTGTGCTGATAGTCATAGTTGGCGCGGCCTACCAGTGAGAACAATGCCCATTTGGAATAGCCGGATTGCGGACTGCCCGCTGTGCCTTGTGTTAAATTATCCCATTTAAAGGATTCATATGTGAGGTTCGATGCCCCTGCATAGGTATACTTATAAGTAGATTGCTGGTATTCCACCACCGCAGTGAGGTCTATATTATGCCCGCCGTTGAATGCTTTACGGTAGTTGAGCATATTGGTGTTCTGCAGGCGTACCTCCTTGTTGTTGCGCACATTGGCGATAGCACTGTTGGAGTTCACTACTTTGCCTGCAAAGTTCTTGTTCTCGTATTGCAGGTAGTTGGCGCCGTACTGCAGGTTAAAGGTAAGTCCGGGCAGCAGCTCAACGCGGAAGCCGCCAATGGCATTGGCCAGCATACGGTCTGTTACCGCCAGCTGCTCTGTTGTAAGCGCAACGGGGTTATAGAACACAGAGCTCACGGGATCGGCAACGGTGTATTTGCCGTTGGCATCGCGCACCGGCACAGTGGGCGACCAGGTGATCGCTTGCGCCAGCGGACTATGAGGCCCGTCTGCCGGGATGTCTACATTCTGTGCAGTACTGTAAGAACCAGTGATGTTCAGGAAAGTGGAGACCCGGTCGCTCAGTTTTGAATTGATATTGGAACGCAGCGTATAACGTTTGTAGAAAGAATTGTTGATCACGCCATCCTGGTTCAGGTAGTTCCCTGAAATGAAGTAACCCGACTTGTCGTTACCACCTGCAAGGCTCAGCAGGTATTCCTGTGCAGGCGCCTTGCGGAAGATCTCCCGCTGCCAGTCGGTTCCCCCGTTTTTATAAAATCCGTCTACCTGTGCAGCTGTGAAGGGCGGCGTAGTACCGGTAGCGGTGGCATGTGCGTTGGCGGTAGTTGCAAAATCGCCTGCATTCAGCAGATCCAGTTTGTTGATCACTTCTGAAGTAGAAAAGCGGGAGGTAAAGTTCACTTTCAGGCCTTCTTTACTGCCTTTCCGTGTGGTAACGATGATCACCCCGTTAGCGCCTCTGCTGCCGTAGATGGCGGTGGCAGAAGCATCTTTCAATACCTGGATGCTTTCAATATCGTCCGGATTGATCGCGAAGAATTCAGCGCCTACAAAACCATCCACCACATACAGGGGGCCGTTCTCTCCATTGATGGAGTTAGCGCCGCGGATACGGATCCGTACTGCTCCACCGGGAGAGCCGGCAGCATTGGTTACCTGTACACCGGCGGCCCTGCCCTGCAACACCTGGTCTAAGCGGTTCACCGGCTGATCCTGGAATGATTTGGTGGAAATGGAAGTGATGGCATTGGTCAATGAACCTTTCTTCTGTTCTCCGTATCCTACTACCACCAGCTCGTTGAGGCCGGCGGCCATCGTCTTCATGACAATGCCTATCTCATTTCTGTTGTTTACCACCACTTCCTGTTTATCATAACCGAGGGATGAAACGATCAGGATGGCGTTGCCGGAAGGTACGTTAATGATATAACGTCCCTCTGCATCGGTCACTACGCCGTTGGAAGTGCCCTTTACCTGTATGGTCACACCCGGCAGCGGTTCTCCTTTTTCATTGGTTACGCTGCCTTTTACGGGTGTTTCCACTACAGGTGGCGGTTGTGGTAAAGGGATAACAGGTCTTCGTTTTACGATCACGATCTTGTTATCAATGGTATAAGTAAGCGGCTGGTCGCGGAAACAGAGGTCCAGCACCTGTTGTAAAGGCGCGTTCTTTACATCGAGGCTGACTTTCTCTGCGCCCGACAGTTGTTCATCGGTATAAAGGAAATAATAGCCCGTTTGTTTCCTGATCTCCTTAAAGATGTTCTCCAGGGAGGAATGTTGCCGGGACAAGGTGACGGTTTGCGCATGCCCTGCCGCATGGACCTGCAGAAAGGCAATAGTGATCAAAAACGCCGTTAATTTCATGATCAGTACCGTTTTGGCTGATAATCGCGGAATTCGTTTCCGGCAAGGGACATAGCGCCCTGCCGCGCTTTGGGAAAAAAGCGTCAATTGCATACTTTTGTATGGTTTAGGTAAATAAGGAATAATTGCTGAACGATTGTTTTTTATAGCCTGAGCTTTACCGGGAGCGGTGCGAACGCTTCCGGTTTTTTTATTAGTGTTTTATGGTGATACAATGATCCTGTTCCCCTCTATCGTAAAATGTACTTCCCCTGTTAATTCCATCATTTTCAATACCTGCGATACCGGCACGTTGCGCGGGATAATGCCCCTGAAGTGTGCGGGCACTGTGCCCCTGTAATCCACTTCTACATTATACCAGCGCGCCAGCATACGCATGGCGGTTTTGATGTCTTGTCCCTCAAACTGGATGAATCCGTTCTTCCAGGCTACTGCTTCCTCTGTATTGGCATCCTGCAGCACGTCCATGCCGCCGCTTTCCCTGTATACGCGGGCCTGCTGACCCGGTTGTAACTGGCGGCTGCTGCCGTTGCGCGTTACTTTCACGGCGCCTTCCAGCAGGGTGGTTTTCAGCACAGCTTCGTCATCATAGGCCATGACGTTAAAATGGGTGCCTAATACTTCCACCTCCATTTCTTTTGATGCGATACGGAAAGGCATACCCGCATTTTTTGCCACTTCAAAATAGGCTTCGCCGGAAAGCTCCACCCGCCTTTCACGCCCGGTAAAGGAGGTGGGATAGCGCAGGCTGCTGGAGGCATTGAGCCATACCTGGGTACCGTCTGGCAAAGTAATACGGAACTGTCCGCCCCTGGGCGTAGCAATCGTATTATACAGCAGGGCAGCGGATGTAGATCCCGTGGCGCTGTGGTAAGCCAGCTGCCCGCTGTCCAGTTTGATGATATTGGTATTGCCCTGTTGTGCAAGCTGTCCGGCTCCGGCGCTGTCCAACGGTATCTGTGTACCGTCTGCCAGCGTTAATATGGCCCTGTTGCCGCCGGGGGCGATGTCGCTTTTAAAAGAACGGGAGGTGATAGCAGGCGCTGTGCGGGTACTTGCCTGCCTTTGTGACCACTGCCAGGCCGCTACGGAAAGCAGGGCTGCTACGGTGGCGGCGGCCACCCAGCGCCAGCCATGCAGGCGGCGTACCTTCAGCGGTGTGGAAGGAACGGTTTCCTGCGGACGGTCAGACAGCAGTATTTTAGTAGCGATGTGATCCCAGTAATCCTTATCATAGGCCGTATCCGCAACCGGCAGCTCCGCTTCCAGTTGCGCGGCTATCTCACTGGCAAGGCCGCCCGTGGTGTCTGCTTTGAGCAAACCGGTCAGCTCTTCCAGCTCGGCGTCGGTGGCCGAATGGCTTGTTGCCCGGCGTATCAGGTACGCCAGCCTTTCGTGGATATTCAAGCTATTAAGTATTTGTTTTTCAAACGCGGTAACCGAAATTTAATAAGTCCCCATAGTAACAGACGCGCAACTTTTCATTTAGGACCTATCGGATCAAAAAAAAACTTTTCACAGCTTCAGCAGCCATAAAATCACCATTGGAATGAAATGTCCGGATTGCTCGATACGTTTCCGGATGATTTTCAGCGAGGATACGAGGGAGTTCTTTACCGTATTGGGAGAAAGCATGAGCTCTTTGGCAATTTCGGGTATCCGTAACCCTTTTTCCCTGCTCATCACGTATATACGACGGGCCTGCGGCGGCAGCCGCTGCACGGTTTCTTCCACCAGATGCACAATCTGAGTATAGGCCAGGGCCTCTTCCGTAGCATTGTGCATGTCTGTCGCATCCTGCCGGGATGCAATAACATCCATTGCTTTGGTATGTACGCCCTGGCGGCGCAGATAAGAGAAAGACTGGTAAAAAACAATGCGTAGCAGCCAGGATCGTGGATGCTCGATAGCCGCCAGCTTGTCCCTGCTGAGCCATAAACGCAGAAAGGTTTCCTGTATAATGTCTTCTGCAACCGTGGCGGTCTTGGTGATATGCATGATCAGCGGGCGCAGCTCCGGCACGTACCTGTGAAAAAGCAGGCGGAAAGCCGTTTCGTCCCCTTCTGCTATTAACCGGAACAGCTCAGTATCAGTGTATGGCTGGTTATGCATACCGGAACTAAAATAATTAATAATTGCATAATCCCTATATGGCTTTTTTCGTTATCTTTCTTATATGTTACCCTTATCGAACTTATCCACGTGTATAGCCCTGTGTTGCCTGCTTGGAGCCGTTCCCGTTATCGCACAGCAAAAAGAGGTGAATCTGACAGAGGCTAACGTTCCGGCTTATACGCTACCGGACCCCCTGCGTATGCCTAATGGAAAGACAGTCACTACTGTAAAGCAATGGAACGAGATACAACGCCCCTATATTTATGAGCTTTTTGAGAACAATGTTTACGGGCGCTTCCCCCGTACCCCTGTTCAGATGACATTCAAAGCCACCCGCACAGACCCCGCCGCCCTGAACAATATGGCCACCTGCAAACAGGTTACCTTGTATCTCTCACAGGCAGATACCACTGCCCAGCTGCACCTGTTGCTATACCTGCCCAACCAGGCGAGGGGCCGGGTACCGGTTTTCCTGGGCATGAACTTTTATGGCAACCAGTCTGTGATCAATGATAATTCCATTCCCATCACGACGCATTATACGGTAAAAGGGCCGGGCATTGTTGACAACCATGCCACGGAGGCATCGCGCGGCGCCCAGTCCTCCCAGTGGCCCATCCGGGATATTATCAGCCGTGGCTATGGGCTGGCCACCTTTTTCTACGGAGAAATAGAGGCCGACAAGGCCGATGGCTGGGAAACCGGCGTACGTACCAAACTGAAAGATGAATTGCATATACAGCCACAGGAATGGAGCGCCATGGGCGTATGGGCATGGGCGTTATGCCGTGCGCTGGACTACCTGCAGCAGGATCCCGGTGTGGACCCGTCGCAGGTGATCGTAATGGGACATTCCCGGCTGGGAAAAGCCGCCCTCTGGGCTGGCGCGAGCGATACCCGCTTTACTATGGTGATCTCCAATGAGTCTGGCGAAGGTGGGGCCGCCCTGTCCAAACGCTGGTATGGTGAAACGGTGGGAGTGATCACCCACGTATTCCCGCACTGGTTTGCACCTGCTTATAAAACCTATGCCAATAATACTGACGCACTGCCGGTAGACCAGCACATGCTGCTGGCGCTGATCGCGCCGCGCCCCCTCTATGTGGCCAGCGCTCTAGGCGATCAATGGTCAGACCCCAAAGGAGAATTCCTGAGCGCGCTCTACGCTGAACCTGTATACCGGCTGTTTGGTAAACAAGGCCTGGGAACAGATCAGTTTCCCCGCATACAGCAGCCTACCGGAGAATTTATACGCTATCACATCCGCGCGGGCAAACATGATGTAACGCCCTACGATTGGGAACAATACCTGCAGTTTGCAGGCAAGCACTGTACCCTTTATCACCCATAACAGATTTTAATATATTACGTATAGAAATATGATATGACCCGGGAAACATTTGATCCCTGGCGGATGTTAACCCTTTAGCGGCATTACTATTAACTATGCCAGATCCGCTCAATCAAATTAATCCTTCTCAAAATGAAACGCATTTCTGCCGGCCTGTATATGGCCTTTTTTTGCATTGGTTTAATGCTCATCCACGCTTGTAAGAAAAACGAACCCGGGAATCCTTCAACTCCTTGTTTTCCTCCGCCTGCCTGCGATGTGCAAACACTGTTTATCTCCGCGCTTGATAATCATTTTCCCGGCGGTACATATGCAACGCCATATAAGTTCAATAAAACTTATGGCGCTGACGGCCGGATCACTTACATGGATGCGCTGCTGGGGCCTAACTGGAGCCCCAATCGCTTCAAAGGCCCCGTACGCTATTCGGGTAAGCGCGTGTACATGCTGAATACGAAGAATGATACGATCATGGAGGCCGTGCTGAATGATTGTGGCCAGGTAATACGGGCAAGACTGAATAACGTTTATCCCTGGTCCACCGATCCTGATGTTTATACCCAGCGCTTTGTGTATCAGTATGATTACAAGGGAAGGCTATCAAGATTATGGACCTATTTCAGTCCCTCTTATGCACCGGATGTATGCATATACCGCTATGATGAGTATGACAATGTGCTCAATATCCAGAACGCGCAGGATATTACCAGGTATACCGCTTACACGTATAATTACAAACGTCCCATCAAAGGCGGCGTGTATGATCAGGGAATTGTGCAGGCTACCGGCGCTTATCTGCTGGAAATGCTGGGCTTTTACACTACACGGCCGCATCACCTGCTGGAAAAAATGCTCACCACCTACGAGTATCCTATCGGCACTTCTGTTTACTTTGACCAGGTAGTGGGTACAGACGGTTACCTGCAGTCGTATAAAGTATATCCTTTCGGCAACCAGGCAATGGGCATAAAAGGGCAGCTCATCTGGAAATGCACCGGCGGCGGCCTCCCATCTACAGGCGGTAATGTCCTTACTTACCCAAAGTACTGAAAGCCAGCAAGTCCGTACTGCAAGCCGGTGTGGCATTCTTTTCTTCAAAAAGAAAAATTGACGTTGGCAATCAATTATGGCGTAGTTTAGTAGTTTGAAAAAGTCCGTAGCGGACTTATCGGCTTAGCTTATGTCAAAAAAGAAGAATGCATCGGTTCCCGCCGTGCCTTTAGCTGCAGATGACAATATTGCAGTGTTTGGCGCCCGGGAGCACAACCTGAAGAACCTGGACCTGCAGTTGCCCAAGAACAAGCTGGTGGTGATAACCGGTATCAGCGGCAGCGGAAAATCTTCCCTCGCTTTTGATACCATTTATGCAGAAGGGCAACGGCGGTATATGGAAAGCTTTTCGGCCTATGCCCGCCAGTTTATCGGCGATATGGAGAGACCTGATGTTGACAAGATCACCGGCCTTTCTCCGGTTATTTCCATAGAACAAAAAACCACCAATAAGAACCCGCGCTCTACTGTAGGCACCATCACAGAGATCTATGACTTTCTGCGCCTGCTGTACGCACGTATCGGCGTAGCCTATTCTTACAATACCAACAAGCGGATGACCCGCTTCTCGGAAGAAGAGATACTGGCTCACCTGTTCAAAAACTATCCGAAACGCAAACTGAACATCCTGGCGCCGCTGGTACGCGGGCGTAAAGGCCACTACCGCGAGCTCTTTGAGCAGGTGCGCAAGCAGGGCTACCTGAAAGTACGGGTAGACGGCGAGATACAGGACCTGAAAGAACGTATGCAGGTGGATCGTTATAAGATCCATGATATCGAACTGGTGATAGACCGCATCCAGGTGCAGGAAGACGCCCGTACCCGCATCAGCCAGAGCGTGCAAAAAGCGCTGCAGATGGGAAAAGGGCTGATGTTTGTAATGGATAACGATACCCAAAAGGTAAGCCAGTACAGTAAACAGCTGATGTGTGAAGACACCGGTCTCTCTTACGAGGAACCGTCTCCCAACACCTTCTCCTTTAACTCTCCCTACGGCGCCTGCCCGCGTTGCAAAGGCCTGGGCACCATCTACCAGATCAATATGGATGAGGTGATACCGGACTACAGCGTTTCTATTAATGACGGTGGACTGGTACCCCTGGGCGAAGCACGCGATACCTTTACCTTTAAACAGGTACAGCAGCTGGCCCGCAAATACAAATTCTCCCTTACCGCGCCCATCGCTGATATCCCACAGAAAGCAATGAATGTATTGCTCTTCGGTGATGAGAATGGCAAGCTGGAAGTGGATATGGATTTTGATGGAAATGGCAGCGATGGCTATGCAACGGAGTATGAAGGCGTAGTGAACATGGTACGCCGCTATTTTAACGACTCCTCCTCCGACTATGTGCGCAACTGGGCGGAGGGCTTTATGCGGCTCAGCACCTGCCCCGAATGTAACGGCGCCCGCCTCAAAAAGGAAAGCCTGTTCTTCAAAGTGGATGAGAAGAATATCTCAGAGCTGGGAGATATGGACCTGGATAAACTGGGCGACTGGTTCCGGGATATTGAAAAGCGGCTGGACAACAAGCAGAATGTTATCGCAAAAGATATACTGAAAGAGATCCGGGAAAGAACGCAGTTCCTGCTCAATGTAGGTTTGAGCTATCTTACCCTGAACCGCCCCACCCGCACGCTCAGCGGCGGTGAATCACAGCGTATACGTTTAGCCACCCAGATAGGTTCGCAGCTGATGGGCATCACCTATATCCTGGACGAGCCCAGTATAGGCCTGCACCAGCGGGATAACATGCAGCTGATCGAGGCGCTGCAGCGCCTGAGAGAGATGGGCAATACCGTGATAGTGGTAGAGCATGATAAAGATATTATGCTGCATGCCGATCACCTGGTAGACATTGGTCCGGGCGCAGGTGTGCACGGCGGCCAGATCATCGCGCAGGGCACTCCCCAGCAGGTGCTTAAACTGGATACACCTACTGCAGGCTACCTGGCCGGCACACGGGGTATCAGCATTCCTGCAGAAAGACGCAAAGGCAACGGCAAGTCACTGGAGCTGAAAGGCGCCACCGGCAACAACCTGAAAAATGTAAGCGTAAAGCTGCCTTTGGGCACTTTTATCTGCGTTACCGGTGTTTCCGGCAGTGGTAAGTCTACCCTGATCAATGAAACGCTGTACCCTATCCTGTCTAAGCACGCCTACGATTCCAAGCTGGTGCCCATGCCCTACAAGAGCATCAAAGGCCTGGAGCATATCGATAAGGTGATCGAAATTGATCAGTCGCCCATTGGCCGTACACCCCGCAGCAACCCGGCCACCTACTGCGGTTTCTTTACCGACATCCGCCAGCTGTTTTCACAGGTGCCTGAGGCTAAGATAAGGGGCTACAATGCCGGCCGTTTCTCCTTTAACGTGAAAAGCGGCCGCTGCGACGTTTGTGAAGGCGGCGGCATGCGCGTAATAGAAATGAATTTCCTGCCCGATGTATATGTCCACTGCGAAAAATGTAACGGTCGCCGCTACAACCGGGAAACCCTGGAAATACGCTACAAAGGCAAATCCATTTCAGATGTGCTGGATATGACGGTAGATGAAGCGGTGGAATTCTTCCAGCCCGTTAGCTACATATACCGGAAGATCAAGACCCTGCAGGATGTAGGTCTGGGTTATATCACACTAGGACAATCCGCCGTCACCCTTTCCGGGGGCGAAGCGCAGCGTGTAAAGCTGGCTACGGAACTGTCTAAAAAAGATACCGGCAAAACCATCTACATACTGGACGAGCCCACCACCGGCCTGCATTTCCAGGATATACAGCTGCTGCTGAATGTACTGAATAAACTGGTAGACAGGGGGAATACCATACTGGTGATCGAGCATAACCTGGATGTTATCAAAATGGCAGACCACATCATAGACCTGGGCCCTGAAGGCGGGGCCGGCGGAGGCACGATCCTTTGCACCGGCACCCCGGAAGAGGTAAGCACCTGCAAAGACAGCCATACCGCCCGCTTTTTGAAAAAAGAGTTAAATAATGAATAGTGAATAAGGCCTGGTAAGTAATTATTCAATTATTCATTGTTAATTGCAACCTGATTATGAAACAGTTTTTAGTACTAGCAGTGGTTGCGTTGGTGACGGTAATGGCCTGCAGTGATGAAACCAAGGTTTGCGACCAGGCCTCTGCTACTGATATGAGGATCCGTTTTAAACGGGACAGCTCTGGCATTATCCGGGATACTACCATGCCGGCCGTAACGTTGTACGCGCTGAATATGGACAGTATCTACCGTAAGCAGGCGGTATCTTCCGTTTTCCTGTCCCTTTCACCGGTGGCAGACAGCAGCCGCTTTTACCTGAAAGTGGATACCCTGAATACCACCACACCGGATACCCTCATCTTCCGGTACACCAGGAAGCCCAATTTCATTTCTCCGGGTTGCGGCTTTTCCACCTTCTTTTCATTAGATACGGTGATCAGTACCAAGCATACTATTCAATCATTGATCGTTAATCAAAGTGAAATAACGTCCACCCTAAATGATACAGCGCATATTACTCTTTACTTTGGGATTTAGCATCCTGGTAGCCGCGGCAGCAGCCCAGGTAAAACCGGCTGCGCCCAAAACAGACAGCGTTGCGCCTAAAAAAGACAGCGCGGTGAGGAAGCACCCTGGGAAAGCCCTTGCGCCTGTATTGCCGGACAGTTTCTACTATGTGCCGCAGGGCCTGAGGCTGGGCGTTGATCTCAGCCGTATTGCCGTGAAGGCCTTTCAACCCTACAGAACGGATGTATCCGTATCTGCAGACTATCGCCTGAAAAAGAACCTGTATGCAGCCGCAGAAGCAGGCTGGCATACTACCTCTCACAGCGATACAAACTATACCTACAAAGGGAACGGCGCTTTCGTGACCATAGGTGTGGACAATAATTTTCTGAAAAAACAGGACACCAAGGAACGCTTCCTCTTCTATGGCGGCGTGCGTTACGGCTTTGCCCATCTTAACTATGAGGCGCCCAGCTATACTATCTACGATTCTTACTGGGGAGACAGGGTAAAAGGCAGCTTTCCCAAAACCAGCATTAACGCCCACTGGATGGAACTGCTGATAGGTATTAAAGCAGAAGTGCTGAAGAATTTTTTCCTGGGATGGAACATCCGGGAGAAGATCATGATCAGCGGGCCTGATAAGAACAGCCAGTTCCCGCCCATTATAATACCCGGCTTTGGCAATGGCACCAAAGGATCTCAGATTGACTGGCAATACACCGTATCATACTCTATACCTTTGGGCGATCTCAGGGTACGCGAGCGCCGGAAACAGGAGAATCCTCCGCCCAGAAGGTAGCCTGACCGCTTAGTCCCGGATCATTTCGATGTGCGGAATATTATCTTCAAGGTACATATCACTGGTTTGACGAAATCCCAGTTCCTGGTAGAACTTTGTGAGGTACTGTTGTGCGCTTATTTTAATGGGCTGTTTGCCAAATCTTGCTTCTACCGCTGCAATGGCCCTTTGCATCAGCTCTTTTCCCAATCCTTGTCCACGCGCTGCTTTTGAAGTGATCACCCTTCCGATAGAAGCTTTGTTATATTGCATGCCCCTGGAATAGATACCCGGTGCAAACACCCGGGAGTAGGCCACCAGCTCCTGCTGATCGTCATATCCCATTATATGCACGGCATGCTGGTCTGCAAAATCCACATCCTGGTAGGGGCATTGCTGCTCCACCACAAATACTTCGGCCCGTAAATGCAGGAGCTTGTATAATTCGGTAGTGGTCAGCTCTTCAAACGTTTTTTCTATCCAGGTCATGATTGCTTGGTTTTATTCACCGGCTTTTTCAGGGATAATGAATATTTACCATAAAACTAGTGCAAAGCTTTCATAAATTTATGGGCTTTATAACCATGCAAGCAATAACTGATCATGAGTGAAAATGCCGTTCCATTCCTTTCACTGGAACATATCACTGTACGTTACCTGGATAAGACCTTATTCACCGGCCTGAATTGGGAACTGTTAAGAGGCCAGCAATGGGCCATTACCGGCAACAGCGGATCGGGTAAGACCGCCCTGCTGAACACCATTGCCGGTAAGTTCAATGTGATCAACGGGGGTATTCATTATCATTTTTATGATCATTATAGGCAAACGCATACTGTTACCGATCCTTATTTCACCTACCGTAACCTGCTGTCGCTGGTAGCTCACCACCATGATTTCAGGAACCGCAGCAATACAACGGATTTCTATTATCAGCAGCGTTTCAACAGCATGGACTCGTCAGATGCGCCTACCGTACAGCAACACCTGTATGGCGAGAACGGCGTACCCCCGCAGGAAGATCCACTGCTGGCGCCACTGCGTATAGGCCCCCTAATGGGCAAAGAGCTGATCAAGCTCTCTAACGGGGAAACCCGCCGTGTGATGATCGCCAGGGCCTTGCTGCAGAAACCCGTGCTGCTCATGCTGGACAATCCCTTTACCGGTATAGATGTGCAAACCCGCCAGCATTTCATGGAGATGGTGAACCAGATCATCAGCAGCGGTATTACGGTATTGCTGGTAACAAGTCCCACTGAAATACCTTCCAATATTACCCACGTGCTTACGCTGGACAATGGCGCTATCACCGGTAGGTACACACGCGAAGAGTACCTGCGCTCACCCGCTCCGCTTGCCGCTACACAGGCAGCAACGGCTATTGATGCCGATAAACTGCGTGCATTCATCAACCCGGCTGCCCGTCCCTTCGATACGATCGTACGGATGGAACAGGTAAAAGTACAGTATGGAGAAAATGTGATCCTGGATGATATTAACTGGACGGTACGTACCAACGAAAAATGGGCCTTGCTAGGCCCCAACGGTGCAGGCAAATCTACTTTACTAAGCCTCATCAACGGGGATAACCCACAGGCCTATGCCAACGAGATCTATCTTTTTGACCGCAAACGCGGTACCGGTGAAAGCATATGGGATATCAAACGCAAAATAGGCTTCGTGTCTCCCGAGCTGCATCAATATTTTCCGGCAGGTAATAATTGCCTGCAGGTAGTATGCTCCGGCTTTCACGATATACTGGGCCAATCCCGTACCGCCAGCCCCGAACAAACGGAACATGCCAATGGATGGATGGAGATATTGGGTATTGGCAGCTACAGCGCCCAGCCTTTTAAACAGGTGCCTGAAAGTGTACAAAGACTGGCATTGCTGGCCCGCGCCCTGGTAAAAGATCCGCCGCTGCTTATTTTCGATGAGCCCTGCCAGGGACTGGATGCACAACAGAAGCAACATTTCAAAAGCGTGATCGATACCCTTTGTGCGGTGATGGAATTCAGCCTCATCTTTGTTACACACTACCAGGAAGAAATACCTGGCGCCGTAACAAAAGTGCTGAAGCTGGAAAAAGGGAAAGTAGTGTAATAGCCTGTCATCTTTTTTTATTATTTCTAACTTTTTTATAAACCTTTTCTCGGTATAGCTGTTATATATTGCTGTTAACTAACCCAGGCAGTGCCATCATCAGGCGCAGCCTGGGTTCTTTATTAATATCAAACTCCTTTTGTTAACCAGGTAAAAAAACCAAACCATGAACAGTTCATCCTTTAACCCGTTACAGCACATCCATCACCAGTTAATGGAGCTACCGCAAACAGTAAAAAAGCGCATCTGCGAAGAATGCAACTGGAGCCTGCCCACCTACTACCGCAAGGTAAAAGGCGGAGAGATCAGCAACGCAGAAAAGGAAAAGATCATTGCCATCCTCTTCGATCAGCTCCGCAGCGCCTGGGAGCATTGCAGCAATGGCAATGGCCTGCCGCCTGCTGCCGTGGTGGCGCCGCTATAACCCTTTTACCCTTAAGCCTTTCTGCCTTACGCATTGTGTTATTGCACAAAGCGTAAGGCATTTATATATATTTTACATTACCTTTATGTATCACCTAAAACGTGCACAAGAGCAATGCATCCCAAACCCAAGTATGCGGTGGCAACCGCTGTTACCTGCCTGTTATCACTATTATTGTTATCAATTTCCTGTAAACAGGCTAAGAAAGTCATGAACCCGGCGCTGGCGCAGTATGTAGAAGCATATACTGCCGGAGTGATCTCCAAACAAAGCACTATACGCGTGCAGCTGACCGGCAATGTGAATGTTACGCACACCCAGAACGAACCGCTGGAAACCAATATTTTCAGCTTCAGCCCTGACATCAAAGGCAAGGCTTACTGGATAGATGCTACTACCATTGAGTTTCGCCCTGATGAAAACCTGCAGCCGGGTAAAACCTACAGTTCCACTTTCCGCCTGTCAAAAGTGATGAAAGTGCCAGACGACCTTTCTTCTTTTGATTTTGAGTTTAAGGTGATGAGCCCTTCTTTCTCCGTGGAAGACTTCGGCCTGAAAACCGCAGATAATTCCACCATGGATCGTATGGTGCTGACCGGTATGATACAGACCGCAGATGTGGAAGATCCGCAGCAGGTAGAAAAGCTGCTGCGCAACAGTTATAACGGTAAAGCACTGCCCATTACCTGGCAGCATAACCCCGCAGAAAGAACTTCTAAATTTAGCATTGCCAACATTGTGCTCACCAAAACCGCTGGAAAACTGGAGCTGAGCTGGGACGGCGCCCCTTTGAAGGTGGATCTCAGCGGCAAAAAAACAATAGAAGTACCGGCCGCCGGCGATTTTAAAGTACTGGACATCAGGGCGGTATCCGACCCTGAACAATATGTGCTGGTGCAGTTCTCCAATCCTATCAGCGTGGCGCAGAACCTGGATGGATTGATCGGTATCAGCGGCCAGGGCGACCTGCGCTATTCTATAGAAGGCAGCGAAGTAAAAGTATTTGCCCCCACCCGCCTGGAAGGTAATTACTCTATCACTGTGAATGAAGGCGTCATCAACATCATGGATGCCCGCCTGGGTAAAACTTTCTCTGCCAATGTGGATTTTGAGAACACATTGCCGTCTGTAAGTATTCCCGGCAATGGTGTGATACTGCCCCAGAGCAATAAGCTGGCCCTGCCCTTTGAGGCGGTGAACCTTAAAGCAGTGGATGTAACCATCATCAAAATATACGAAAGCAATATCCCGCAATACCTGCAAACCAATAATCTCAATGGCGACCAGGAACTGCGCAGGGTGGGCAAACCCGTAGTGGAAAAAACCATCCGCCTGGATATGGATAAATCCCTTAACCTGCATAAACGCAACCGCTTCTTCCTGGACCTTGAAAAGCTGCTTCGTGCGGAACCAGGCGCCATCTACCGCGTAACTCTTGGATTCCGCAAATCATATGCTATGCAAACCTGTCATAGCGAAGAAGGCACTGAAGAGGCCAGCAGCAATGAAGAGGAAGGAGACGAAGAGCAACGTTACTATGGTGATCAGATTGATGAGGATGACGGCTTCTGGCAACGCTATGACAGCTATTACCCTTATGGCTATAACTGGGACGAACGTACAGATCCCTGCTCCAATTCTTATTACAATAAGGAAAAATGGGCTTCCCGCAACATCATCACCTCCAACATCGGCCTTACCGCCAAACGGGGTAACGATAACAGCATGGTAGTAGCCGTAACGGATATACGCGATACCAAACCTTTAATGGGTGTGGAGCTGGAATTGCTGGACTATCAGCAACAGGTGATCTTCAAAACAAAAAGTGATGGCGACGGCCTGGCCAGCTTTGAGCTGAAACGCAAGCCCTGGCTGCTGATCGCTAAAAAAGACGATGAGCGCGGATACCTGAAACTGGACGATGGCAGCTCCCTGCCCCTCAGCCGCTTTGATGTGAAAGGGGAAGAAGTGCAGAACGGGATCAAAGGTTTCCTTTACGGTGAACGCGGCGTATGGCGCCCCGGCGACTCTCTCTTCCTGACCTTTATACTGGAAGACAAAGAGAAAAAGCTGCCGGAGAACCACCCCGTAACGCTGGAGCTCTACAATCCAAAAGGCCAGCTGTATAAACGGATCGCACAACATCAGTCACTGAACGGCTTTTACAATTTCTCTACCGCCACCGCTGCAGAAGACCCCACGGGTAACTGGAGCGCCAAAGTGAAAGTGGGCGGCGCTGTGTTCCAGAAGAACCTTAAAATAGAAACCGTAAAACCGAACCGCTTAAAAATAAAGCTGGACTTTGATAAAGGCGCGCTTTCTAAAAAGGCGCCCGCAGCCGGCAACCTCTCTGCCCAATGGCTGTTCGGCGCTGCCGGGCGTAACCTGAAAGCAAAAGTGGATGTTGCCCTCAGCTCACAAACCACCCGCTTCCCCAAATTTGCTGAATATAGTTTTGATGATCCGGTAACGCATTTCGAAACAGAAGATAAAACACTGTTCGAAGGCCCGCTGAATGATAATGGAAGCGCCGCTGTAAATACAGACCTGCCCCTGGGTAAACTGGCCCCCGGTCAGCTGAAAGCTAATTTCGAGGTAAAGGTGTTTGAACCGGGAGGCGATTTCAGCATCGATCACTTCTCTATGCCTTACAATCCCTTTGCTACTTATGCGGGGCTGCGCATCCCGGATGGGGACCGCCTTACCGGTATGCTGCTGACTGATAAACCACATGCCATCAGCATTGTAAACGTGGATGAACAAGGCAATGCACTCTCAGGCGACCGCGAAGTACAGGTAGAACTGTATAAAATACGCTGGCGCTGGTGGTGGGATGACGGCGAAGGCGATGACTTCAGCAACTTCACACAAGACAGCTATAACCAGCTGCTGCAGAAAGAGACCATCACTCTGCACAACGGCAAAGGCAGCTGGAACCTGATGGTACGTTACCCCGACTGGGGCCGCTACCTGGTTCGGGTAAAAGACCTGCAAAGCGGCCATACCGCCGGTCAGGCAGTGTATATCGACTGGCCGGGATGGGCAGAACGCATGCAAAAGGAGAATCCTGCTGAAGCAGCCATGCTGGTATTCACCTCCGATAAAACGAAGTATAATGTAGGCGATGATATTACCCTCACCATTCCCAGCAGCGAAGGCGGCCGCGGACTGGTAAGCATTGAATCCGGCAGCCGTGTGCTGAAAACAGAATGGATGGAAACCAGGAAAGGCCAGACCACCTTCCGCTTCAAAGCAGAAAAGAATATGGCGCCCAATATATACGTGAACGTTAGCCTGCTGCAGCCGCACGCGCAAACCGCGAACGATCTGCCCATACGCATGTACGGCACCATACCCATTGCGATCGAAGATCAGAATACCATTCTGCAACCGGTAATAAATATGCCTGCCACCTTAAGACCTGAGCAGGAAGCCAGCATTACGGTATCAGAAGCGAAAGGCAAAGCCATGACCTATACCATTGCATTGGTAGATGAAGGCCTGCTGGACCTCACCCGCTTTAAAACACCTGACCCACATAGCTCCTTCTATGCAAGAGAAGCACTGGGCGTTAAAACCTGGGATCTGTTTGATTATGTAATAGGCGCCTGGGGCGCAGATATGGATCGCATCCTGAGCATCGGTGGTGATGAAGGATTGGACAGGAACGCCGGTAATGCAAAAGCCAACCGCTTTAAACCGGTAGTAAAATATATGGGACCTTTCTACCTGAAGAAAGGAGACGAACAAACACATAAATTTAAACTGCCTCCTTACATCGGCTCCGTAAAAGCCATGGTGGTAGCCGGTTACGAAGGTGCATACGGTGCTGCAGAAAAAACAGCCGCCGTGAAGAAGCCACTGATGCTGCTCACTACGCTGCCCCGTGTACTGGGCCCTTCAGAGACCATACAATTGCCAGTGACCGTATTTGGATTAGAAAGCAATATCCGTAAGGCAAATGTTACTCTTTCTACCAATGGGTTACTGGAAGTAGTTGGCGAGCGTACCAAAACCGTTACCTTCTCACAACCGGGCGAACAACTGGTATATTTTGACGTGCGCGTAAAACCCCAGGTAGGTGTTGCCAAAGTAAAAGTAACCGCTACCAGCGGCAGTGAAAAAGCAGAAGAAGCAACTGAACTGCAGGTACGCAACCCTAACCCCGTGCTCACCAATACACTGGAAAAAACTTTGGAAGCAAATGGTAACTGGAGCACTGCTTTCAGTCCTGTAGGCATGGCAGGCACCAACACCGGTACACTGGAGATCTCTACCATTCCATCGCTGAACCTGGCCAAACGCCTGCGTTACCTGATAGAATACCCGCACGGCTGTATAGAGCAAACCACTTCTTCCGTGTTCCCGCAGCTGTCGCTGAGCCAGTTAACAGATCTCAAATCTTCGCAGCAGGCGGAGATAGATCGTAACATCAAAGCGGGTATCAACCGTATAAAAGGATTCCAGGCTTCAGACGGCGGTTTCAGTTACTGGCCGGGCGGTGGACAGTCAGACGAATGGGGTACCAACTACGCAGGGCATTTCCTGCTGGAAGCACAGGCCAAAGGCTACGCCATCCCTCCGGGCTTACTGGATCAGTGGAAGAAGTACCAGCGTAACAAAGCCGCTACCTGGGCGCCGAATTCCTATAACTTCTACGGCGGCGATCTGATACAGTCTTACCGCCTGTATCTCCTGGCGCTGGCCAAAGTACCGGAGCTGGGCGCTATGAACCGCCTGAAGGAGTTTAAATATATCTCCCCCGCAGCTAAATGGCGGCTGGCAGCTACCTACCGCCTCAGCGGACAACCGGAAGTAGCCAATTCACTGGTAAGCAACCTGGCCACAGATGTAAAGGTGTACAACCAGCTGGGCGGCACCTTTGGCTCTGACCTGCGCGACAAGGCCATGATACTGGAAACACTCACCCTGATGGGCCAACGCAATAAAGCGAATGAGCTGGTGAAACAGATTGCAGCACAGCTGTCGCAGGAAACCTGGTACAGTACGCAAACCACTGCATACGCACTGATCGCTATCGCCAAATTCTGCGGCAACAACAACGGCGGCAGCAAAATGAATTTCACCTATCAGCTGAATGGCAGCAAGGGCACCGTAAACGGGAGTTCCTATATTACCCAGCTGCCTGTGAACTTCAACACCGCCAACGGTAACTTAACACTGCAGAACAACGGACAGAATGTATTGTATGTTCGCCTCATTCTGCAGGGACAACCGGATGCAGGACAGGAACCGGTAGCCAACCACCTGCCCGAAATACTGGATATGCAGGTGAAGTACAGCACCCGTAACGGTAAGCCACTGGATCCCGCCACCCTGCAGCAGGGATCGGATTTTATGGCTACCGTTACCATCCACAACCCGGGCAAACGCGGTTACTATGAACAAATGGCGCTGAGCCAGATCTTCCCTTCAGGCTGGGAAATACTGAACACCCGCCTGCTGGAAAGCGACAGCGCATTCTCCCAGTCGCCGTTCACGTATATGGACATACGTGATGACAGGGTATACACTTATTTCAATATTGAAGAGAATAAAACCCATACATACAATGTGCTGCTGAATGCAGCTTACCTGGGCCGCTACTACCTGCCGGCTACGTCGTGCGAGGCGATGTATGATAACAACATACACGATTTTGTACCGGGTAAATGGGTGGAAATAGTGAAGTAATGGTGCATTGAAAATGACGAGGATCCGACTTTGGATATTACGTAAAAAATGGTGGTTAACAGGAGCAGCCCTGCTGCTCCTGTGCTACTATTTCATCCTGCCTTCAAAGCTGTTTAACACCCCTACCTCATTTGTAATAGAAGACAACAGCGGAGACTTGCTGAGCGCCTCCATAGCAGCAGACGGTCAATGGCGCTTTCCCCTGAGCAATGAAGTGCCTGAGAAATTTGCACGCTGCATCACCACCTACGAGGATAAACGTTTTTACTATCACTGGGGCGTAGACCCCATTGCGCTGGCAAGGGCCATTAAACAGAACATGGGCCGCAAAAAAGTGGTGAGCGGCGGCAGTACCCTTACCATGCAGGTGATACGCCTGTCGCGCAACAAATCCCGCAACCTATGGCAAAAACTGGTGGAAGCTGTGCTGGCTACCCGCCTGGAATTTGCCTGTTCTAAAAAAGAGATACTCGCATTATATGCCGGTAACGCGCCTTTTGGCGGAAATGTGGTAGGACTTGAAGCCGCTGCCTGGCGCTACTATGGCCGCAGCGCCGCCCAGCTATCCTGGGGCGAGATGGCTGCCCTGGCCGTGTTACCCAACAGCCCTGCTTTGGTACATCCAGGCAGGAACCGCCGCATACTGACTGCCAAACGCAACCAGCTGCTGGATAAACTATACCATCAACACCAGATAGATAGTACTACCTGCAGCCTTGCCAAACTGGAACCCCTGCCGGATCAGCCCTTGCCCTTACCGCAGTGGGCACCTCACCTGCTGGACCGTTTCAAACTGGATTACCAGCAGCAGTGGCAAACGGGCGCTACGCGCATCCGCACTACTGTAGATGCGGTGTTACAAAAGAATGTGAATGGTATTATTGAACGTTATCATCAACAGTATAAAGCCAACGGCATCAATAATGCTGCTGCGCTGGTGCTGGATGCGGAAACCGGTAACACGCTGGCTTACGTGGGCAATGTATACAACCCGGCTGATCCTGAACTGGAAAGCCATGTGGACATTATACAAGCGCCACGCAGTCCCGGCAGTACATTGAAACCACTGCTATACGCCGCCATGATGCAGGACGGGCTGATACTGCCCAATACCTTGGTACCAGACATTCCCACGCAGATTGCAGGTTATTCCCCGCAGAACTTTGACCTGGGCTTTGATGGCGCCGTACCTGCTTCCCGCGCCCTGGCCCGCTCCCTGAATATTCCGGCTGTACGCATGTTGCGTGAATACCGTTACGAACGTTTTCACGCACTGCTCAGGCAAATGGGTATCACCACCCTGAACCGTCCTGCCGATCACTATGGTCTTTCCATGATACTGGGCGGCGGCGAAACCACACTCTGGGAACTCACGGGCATGTATGCCAGCATGGCCAGAACTTTACTGCACCTGAATCAATACAATGGTAAATATGACCGCGATGATATTCATGCGCCTAACTACCGGAAGGATGTGAAGCAAAGCTCCGAACACGCGCCCACTGCTGCAGGCGTGCTGGATGCAGGTGCTATCTGGCATGCCTTTCAGGCTATGCAGGAAGTAATGCGCCCCGGAGAAGAGCTGCTGTGGCAGCAATTCTCATCCTCCCAGCGCATTGCCTGGAAAACAGGCACCAGCTTTGGTTTTCGGGACGGTTGGGCCATCGGGGTTACTCCGCAATATGTAGTAGGTGTTTGGGTGGGCAATGCAGATGGAGAAGGCCGCCCCGGCCTGCTGGGTGTAGCTACCGCGGCGCCTGTACTGTTTGATATATTCCGCCTGCTGCCTGTCAGCGGCTGGTTCAGTACTCCCTACAGTAAACTGCGGAAGATCGAAGTATGCCATCAAAGCGGCTATCGTGCCGGAGAACTTTGCCCTGATAAGGATTCATTGTGGGTGCCCGCAGCAGGATTACGATCTGGCCTGTGCCCCTATCATCAATTGGTGCACCTGGATCATACCGGCCAATGGAGGGTGACAGACAATTGCGAATCACCGCAGCTGATGCAGCATAAACCCTGGTTTGTACTGCCTCCTGCTATGGAATATTACTATCGCGCAAAGAATAATTATCAACCCTTACCGCCTTATAAACCGGAATGCCTGGCCACGCTGAACCAGGACAAAGCGCCGATGGAACTGATCTATCCCAGGCCCAACGCACGCATATTTGTACCGGTGGAAATAGACGGGCAGCCCGGCCAAACTATCTTTACCGCTACGCATCGCAATACTGCGGCGCATATATTCTGGCATCTTGATAATAACTATGTAGGCACTACTGCAGAATTTCATCAACTGGCGCTGCATCCCGCACCGGGCAAGCATACTATCACCCTGGTAGATGAAGATGGGGAAGAAGTGAAAACGGACTTCGAAATACTGACCAGGGAAAAATAGCTCAATAATTATACTTATCCTTCCACAGCCCTTTTAAATAACGGCGCAATTCATCTTCCCTGGCGTTTTTGCCGGGATCGTACAGCTTAGTGCCGCTGATCTCGTCCGGCAGATATTCCTGGGCAGCAAAATTATTCTCGAAATCATGTGAATAGGCGTAATCCTTACCGTAGTTCAGCTGTTTCATCAGCTTCGTAGGGGCGTTACGTATATGCAGGGGAACGGGAAGATCGCCTGTTTGCGACACCAGCGACTGCGCGTTGTTGATGGCCATATAGGCGGCGTTGCTTTTGGGAGAAGAAGCCAGGTAAGTAGCGCATTGCGAGAGGATGATCCTGGCCTCCGGGTGACCGATCATATTTACTGCCTGGAAACAGCTGGTGGCCAGCAATTGTGCATTCGGGTTGGCATTACCGATATCTTCTGATGCCAGTATCACCATACGGCGGGCAATGAACTTTACATCTTCTCCTCCTTCTATCATTCTTGCCAGCCAGTACACAGCACCATTGGGATCACTGCCCCGGATGGATTTTATAAAGGCAGATATAATATCATAATGTTGTTCACCACCCTTATCGTAAATGGCGATGCGCTGCTGCGCAATGTCCATTACCTTCTTATCTGTGATCACTGCGGGGTATTCCTGTATGTTGTCTACTACCAGCTCAAACAGGTTCAGCAGCTTGCGGGCATCACCACCGGCAATGTTCAACAGTGCAGTAGTTTCTTTGAGCTCGATCTTTTTGCTGCCCAGCCATTCATCTTTCTCCATGGCCTGTTGCAATAGCTGCAGCAGCTCCTTTTCATCCAGGGGCTTCAGCACATATACCTGGCTGCGGGATAACAATGCAGAATTTACTTCAAAGGAAGGGTTCTCTGTGGTAGCGCCAATGAGTGTGATGATCCCTTTCTCCACAGCGCCCAGCAATGCATCCTGCTGGGATTTATTAAAGCGGTGTATCTCGTCTATGAACAGAACGGCATGTCCCTGCCGCCGGGCGATCTCTATCACTTCCCGCACTTCCTTTACACCGGCGGAGATAGCGCTCAGGGTGTAGAATGGTACCTGTAAGGTATGCGCAATGATGTTGGCGATAGTGGTCTTGCCTACGCCCGGAGGGCCCCACAATATCATGGATGGTATTTTGCCCTGCCCAATGGCTTTACGTAAAATGCTGCCTTTCCCGGTAAGATGCTCTTGTCCCACCAGTTCATCCAGCGTCGTTGGTCTTAATCTTTCTGCTAAAGGCTCCATAGTTTCAGGTATCTTCTGTCAACAAAATATCACTGTTCCTGGTGCTCCTGATGCTCCTGGTGTGTTTCCTGCCAACGCCGGAGATAGGTAAAAGACAGGGCGCAGTTCACCAGTACAGCAGCTGCATGCAGGATCAGTACAATAATAAAGCCGGTCATCATACCGCGCAGGGATTGTAAGCTGGGCGCCGGCTGGCTTTTAGGCATCTGTTGCACCAACTGTGGCAGCATCTCTTCAATATTCCTCAGCACAAAGATCCCGTTGGTGATCAGCAGCACGGCATAGAAAATGGCCATAAAGCCCATAATGCGAAGCCCTCCGGGTGTGCTGGTCTTCAGCTTCCTGGCAGGGTCTTTAAGGCTTTGCTGCAGGCCTATGCTCAGGAAACTGTGTATCACCACGGCCCCGGTTAACAGCATAAAAATAAGCACCGGCGACATAGCGGGCATAAAAAGTAAACCCAGCAACAACATCAGTACAAGGAAACCTGCGATCAGTAAATTAATGATACTCAGGAACCTGAACAATCCAAACTTTGAAGACATGTTCTCTTTTTTTGTAAATACAAACCTAGCTAAATTAGTTGACAGTGATTATTTAATAGTTAAATCCTGTATATTTAAACACTAAACCTGTTTTACTTATGAATAACACGCATGCTGTAAAGCTTCTGTTGCTGGCAGCCATGACCTCTGTGGCAGCCTGTAACTCCCAGAGTTCTTCACAAGAGGCGGGGGCAGATTCCACAAAAGTGCCTGCCTTTGCTGTCAACTCCATTGATTCTACCTTCAAACCTTGCGACGACTTTGACGAATTTGCCAACGGCAACTGGAAAAAGGACAACCCCATTCCTTCCACCGAAAGCCGCTGGGGCGCTTTTAATGTACTGGATAAGGAAAACAAGGAAGTAAGGCTGAAAGGCATCATCGGTGAGATCACCGCTATGACCGATCTCAAAAAAGGTACCGAAGAGCAGCAGATCGCTGATTACTACCGTTCTTTTCTTGATACCGCTACTATCGAAAAGCTGGGTATCTCTCCCCTGCAGCCGTATCTTGATAAGATCAATGCAGTAAAAACGCTGGAAGATTGGTCTAAGGTAACAGGCGAATTGCAGAAATTCGGCGTACCTACCTTCGCCGTTTTCAATGTAGATGCAGATGCCCGCAACAGTTCCATGAATGCCGTATATGAGTTCCAGGACGGGTTAAGCCTCGGTGAAAGAAGCTACTACGACAGAACGGACTCCAACACGGTGAACGTTAGAAATGAATTTGTGAAACATGTGGATACCATGTTCGCTATGGCTGGCTGGGCTGATAAGAATCCCGGCAAAACCCTGCTGGATTTTGAAACCAAACTGGCCAAACTGCAGCTTACCAACGTGCAGCGCCGCGACCCGGTAAAAACCTACAACAAAGCGCATTTTAAGGAATTAAAAGCCCTAGCCCCACAATTTGACTGGGACGCTTACGCCAGTACCCAGGATGTTAAAACAGACACTATTATTCTCGAAGATAAAGCCTATCTCAAAAATGCAGGCGCGCTGCTGAAAGCTACGCCGCTGGAAACACTGAAGCTGTATGCCCGCTGGCAGCTGCTCAGCGATTTTGCAGGCTTCCTGCCCAAGAAATTCGATGACGCTAATTTCCATTTTTATGGCACTGTAATGAGAGGTCAGAAAGAACAGAAGAAACGCGCCGAAAGAGCCATCCGCTCCACAGATGGCAACATGGGTATGCCGCTGGGTAAAGTGTTCGTAAAGAAATATTTCCCCGAAGATTCCAAACAGAAAGTTTCCGAAATGATCGAGAACGTGCGCAAAGTATATGGTGAAAGGATCGATAAGCTTACCTGGATGAGCGACTCCACCAAGAAGATGGCGCACAAGAAACTGGCTTCCTTTACTTATAAAATAGGCTATCCTGACAAATGGAAAGACTATTCCAGCATCAGCATCCAGCCTGGTACCCTCATCGAAAATGTGATTGCCGCCAACCTTTACAGAAATAATGAAGCGGTTAACAAGATCGGCAAACCGGTAGATAAGAAAGAATGGCTGATGACCCCGCAAACAGTGAATGCCTACTACAATCCTACTAATAATGAAGTAGTATTCCCCGCTGGTATCCTGCAGCCGCCTTTCTTCAATCCTAATGCTGATGACGCGATCAACTACGGTGGTATCATCGCTGTAATAGGCCACGAGTTTACCCACGGTTTTGACGACCAGGGCTCTCAGTTCGATGCCGACGGCAACCTGAAAAACTGGTGGACAGCTGCAGACCGCGCCAACTTCGACAAGCTGACCGGTAAATATGCACAGTACTTCGGTGGTATAGAAGCGCTTCCCGGCTTCCCCATCAACGGCCAGCTGACACTTGGCGAAAACGTAGCAGACCTGGGCGGTCTTACCCTGGCTTACTACGCACTGGCCAAATCACTGGAAGGCAAACCCGAACCGGCGCTTATCGACGGCTATAACTGGAAACAGCGCTTCTTCCTGGGCTGGGCGCAGGTATGGCACGCCAACACCACAGATCCTGCCCTGCGCCAGCAGATACAGACAGACCCGCACTCACCTGCGCGTTACCGTATCAATGGCCCGCTGCCGCATCTGAAAGAGTTCCAGGATGCCTGGGGCTGCACCGGCGGTAAAATGACACTGGCAGATAGCGCCCGGGTTGTGATCTGGTAATTTTATCAAGACTGCAACTTACATATACGTGCCACCGGGGATACTGATCCGGTGGCACGTCTTTTTGGCGTATATTTGCAGGGTTTTAAAAATCCATTAAGATGACAGCTTTATTGAAACAATACAGAAAGGAGATCCGAAATATGCTGGTGCTGGCGCTGCTGGTAGCCTTCATACCCTACCTGCCGCAGGCGTTCAGGTTTGTTCAAACCTTTACCGGCCTGATGCTCACGATAGGTTTCTTATGCGCATGTGTGTTGGGCTTAAGCCTTAAGCTGCACTACCGTATTATAGTAATGCGCATCAACCAGGAAAACGGAATTTAAAAACAGCACGCATGTATAAATTATTATTTACGCTCTCTTTAGCTGGCACCTTCCTGGCCTGTGGCGCTCCCTCCGGCCAGCAATCCGCCGCTACAGAAGATACTACTGCTACCGCCACCGTTGCAGTGAATGGTAAGCCCGGAGACCCGGTATGCGAAATGCCTTACGATACCAGCTATCATGAGTTCAGCATATACAAAGGAGACACCGTGCATTTCTGCTCAGTTACCTGCAAAGGGGTATTTGATAAGAACCCGGAGAAATATGCGGCCAAGCTGAATTAAGCTCATTATTATCCATAACAAAAAAGCTTCCCGGCTCAACACCGGGAAGCTTTTGCTTTTATAGACATGCTCATTTTAGAAGCTATACCTTAAACCTAACTGCATCTGGTGACGGGATGCAAAGAAATCCTTGGAGTAAGGAGATCCCGGATCAGACCAGGTGTAGACAGGATAATCAGTGGCTACGTTAGCCGGTTTTGACACCTGCTTCAAACCTACGCTGGCAGTAGAGTTGAAAGCGTTGGAAGAGAAATACTGGATACCCCAGTTCTTGTTCAGCAGGTTGGTCAGGTTCACAATGTCATAAGTCAGTGTGATGGTGTGCAGACGCTTACCTACTTTCACGTTGTAATCCTGTGTAAAGCGGAAGTCTGCCTGCGTATTCCAGGGTGTACGGCCGCCGTTACGCTCGGTGAACTCTCCCCTGCGGCTGCTCAGGTATTTATCTTTGTCAATATAGGCATCAAATGCAGCGGCCTGTTGAGCAGCTGTAGCGCCATTGGTAATATCCTTAAAGAAGTTCACGGTTTCACCCTGTTTCGGGATGTACACCAGGCTCACCTGTTGCGGAGTACCCTGGATAGTGCTGTTCAGGAAGCCGTAAGTATACGGTACACCGGAAGAAGTATTGAAGAACACGTTGAAGGAAGAAATGTATTTTCCTTTCTTGCCCCAATCCACTTTATAGTTGGCAGTTACTACGATACGGTGACGAACGTCAAAGTTGGAATAAGCCAGCTGCGGGTTGTTCGGGTTCAGCGCCTGATTCAGCTGCCAGTTAGACTCCATGGAGTTACGGATACCGTTGGTGATATCTTTAGCCTGTCCGTAAGTATAGGCTGCTGATGCATTCAGGCCGAATCTGAAGCGTTTGCTAACCTGGCCGGTGATGCTGTAACGGTAGCCTTTCGTAGTGTTAGACAGCTGATAAGCGTTGGTATAAAGTGAATTGATCTTGCTGCCGCTGAAGATAGGCTGCTGATGCTGCTTGTCATATGCTTCGTAATACACCGGGTTATCTACCAGGTTCACCTGCTGGAACAGCAGATCATAGATGGTTTTGGTATAGATACCCTCTACAGTGAAGCGCCATTGATCAGGTGTATTGTAATCCAGTGCCAGGCTGCTTCTCCACATCTGCGGCATCTTGAAGTTATTGTCGATCATATCCACCTGGGTAGCGCCATTGGCATCGTGCACATTTTTACCCTGTGCAGAAACGAACTGTGCGATACCGTTGGGAGAAGTAGATACCGGGTTAGAACCGGGAGCTGGTTTATCATTATCGGTCTTGTAGCTGAATTTGGTATCATACGCACCGTAGGTTACGCCGTTGTTGTAGTAGGCATATCCTAACCAGGCGAAAGGAATACGGCCGGTAAACAGGCCGGTACCGCCTCTCAGCACAATGCTCTGGTCACCTTTGATATCAAAGTTGAAACCTAAACGGGGAGAGATCTGCACATTGTTCAGGTAATCGTTTTTGATATCTTTTGGCAGCGTATAGCTGTAGGTAGTGCCGAAATTAGCATCTACAGGCGCATTGGTGGTCTTGCTGCTCAGCGGCTGTTTGTTGGGCAGGTAAGTATAATCCAGGCGTACACCGGGTGTTAATTTGAAGCGGTCGCTCAGGTTGATCTCATCCTGTACATACAGGCTGTACAGCTGCACTTTAAACTGTGCCGGCGGATTGTTCCAGATATAATCGCGGGTATTGTCGGTATAATTGAAGTTACCGCGTACACGGGAAGGCATATCTGCCAGGAAAGCGCCAATAGAATCATAATCCACACGGCCGTTCCAGGAGTTCACAAAACCATAGGTAATATTATACAGCTCGTTGTGTGTACCGATGGTGATGTTGTGATTGCCTTTTAAGATGGTTACGTTATCGGTGAACTCGAATGTCTTCTGCTTCATGTTGAAGATCGCCGCTTCGCGGTCAGTACCCAGGAAGATGGTACCGCCTTTGGAAGCGATCTGTATCTGCGGCAGAGCAGGATCGGAAAGCGGGTTACGATAATCATGTATGCTGGAGTAGCCTAAGATCAGGCTGTTGGATACGGTGTTGGAGAAACGGCTCTTCAGTTCGGCAACAGTTGAGGTCTGGTTGTTCACCTGTTTGTAATCTATACCGCTGAAACGGAAGTTCTGCTGATCGCGCTCCAGGTTGGTAGCCTGTGAGGTGATGGTGTTGTTACGGATAGACAGCTGGTGCTTATCATTAATGTTCCAGTCCAGGCGGTTAAAGAACTTGTTGGAATTGGAATAGATGCTTGTGTTGCCATAAGTGCCGGGATCGCCACCCAGTGCTTTCATATGGTCTGAGATCTGCTGAGCCTGTGTAGCGTTCAGCAGCGGCATGTCGGCAGAACCTGCAGCGAGGATTACGGGATCCTGGCGGCGGGTGATCTCCGCGTTGGTGAAGAAGAAGAGCTTATCCTTGATGATAGGGAAGCCCAGCCGAACACCAGTCTGATAGTCATGGAAATCAGAAGGCAGTTTGGAACCGTCGCCGGCATTGTTCTTGCCAATCATGAAAGCGCCGCGGCCAAAGCCGTATACCGAGCCATGGAACTCATTGGTACCGCTGCGGGTTACGGCATTGATACTGCCGCCCAGGAAGTTACCGATCTTCACGTCATAAGGCGCCAGGTATACCTGTATGTCCTGGATCGCGTCCAGGGATACAGGGTTGGTGCGGGTGCTGCTGCCGGGCTGTCCGGAAGTATTGGACTGTCCGCCCAGTGAGGGGCTGAAGCCGATAGCGTCATTATTGATAGCGCCGTCCAGGGTTACGTTGTTATAGCGATAGTTGGTTCCCAGGAAGGAGTTGTTATTGCTTTGTGGTGTAACGCGGGTAAAATCCTGCAGGCTGCGGTTCAGGGAAGGCAGCGTTTTAAGCTGCTCCTGGTTGATCCGGCCGGTTTTAGGGGCATTGCTGCCTACCACTACTATTTCACTCAGTGCGGTAGACTCTTCCTGCAGCTTAAAGTTCAGGGAAGTTCCGCCCAGGCCCAGGTTCTGGTCAGTCTTTTCTTCTTTTTTGTATCCGATAAAAGAAACGGTGATGGTATAGGGACCTCCCGGGTTGAGGTTGGGGAGGATGTAACGTCCTTCTGCATTGGTCTGTGCTCCATAGCGGGCCCCTGTGCTGATGTTTACTGCCTGAACGGTTACACCGGGCAGGTTCTCGCCTTTGGCGCTGGTTACTTTACCCGTTAACTGGGAAGTGGTTACCTGTGCGTACAGGCCGGACGGCAAACAAAAGCCTGCCAGGGAAGCTACAAATAATAAAAAAGCATAAAATGTCCTGTTCACGTCGTTTTGATTTTGACGCAAACGTACTCTGGTAACATTATGCCGGTGTTAAGGCAATGTTAAGTTTATATTAACTGCATGAAGAATCCGGCCCCATAGGCGTGAGGTATCCAGTCAGCATATTATGATATGACGATTCCTTGTCTTAGTTCGCTTGTACTATTACTTACTGGTTTTAAATTGGTTAAATATTAGTTCGCTTAATAGGTGATCTGTTTAGTTCGCATACAGCATCAAGCAAAAATACCAAGAGAATATTATGGAATTGTTATCAGAATATTATCATTATGAAGGTTTCCCGACTCACATTAGTTGGCAGGAAATGTAACAACTATATCAAAAATTGCGTTTTAATGTTAAATGCCTCCCGTATGAAACTGCCCTTATATGGTATCACCCTTCTTTTTACTGCATTGGCCTTTACCGCCTGCACGAAAAATGACCAGGAACAGGCGGAACCGTTGCCTGCAGCAGATCTCAATGGTACCTGGCAGTTAACCAGCAGGTATAATGCAGACAGCGCCCGCTGGCTGCCCATCGTTACCGGGGACTCTTCTTACTATATATTCCGGGAAAATGGCACCTACGTATTTCATACCAATAATTACCAGAATGAGGGCAACTTCCATTTATCGCAGGTAGAGAGCAAGATCAAGCTGGTAACTACCGAAGAACCGGCCGGCTTGCAGATAGAGCGGTTGGGCGAAAATGAGATCAGGGTGGATGCCTGGCTTTTCTCACGGGTGGCGGGGCATTCAGGTAGGAAATTTATCCGTGTATCTAAATAAGTTGTCGTGCTCTATTTATTCTATTCCTATTTTGGTTTCCTGCTTAAATCATACTATTATAACAATGGTGTTTGTCATATCTAATTTATTACTTGTGTCAAAGTACAGTGTCCGTTGATGGCATTGTAAGTTCCATTAAGCGTACTTTATATTTAGTCAATATTAAATGAACGTTATCGCTAACGATTTCAAATAAAAAACCGTCCTGCTAAACAGCAGGACGGTACTTGAACAGTTTATGAAAATCTACGCTTACGTTAAGTTCGTTGATTATCTGTCGAAGAAACGTGTCCAACCTTTCCACCAGGTATCGCCTGCACCAACTGCACCTTTGTAGGTAGTAGTGGTGAAGAAACCGCCCTGCAGTTTTTCAGCAGAGAAGCTTGCGCCTGTTAACAGGGGAGAACCTGCGGTTGGGGTAGGATCGAAGCTGAGCAGGTTAAAGGCGTTGGTCAGCATCACTTCTGTGTTAGCCGTCAGCACCTGGTTGCTTCTTTCAGGTTTGTTAAACTCGGTTTTGAAATCGTAACCACCTACAGCAGTAGTGTCAAGCGGTTTGGTACAACCAGCTACGATTACATTCCTCAGATCCAGTGAACCGTTGCCAACGTTAGTAGCAGTAGAGGCACCGTCGATCAGTATGCCTGTGGGGAATGCCATCAGTACGGAATTGTAGATGGATGTCCTTGAATTCCTGCGGATGTGAGCCGCACGTTTAAAGTTAGCGTGAATAGTTGTATTCGCGTCAGCTTTAGGTCCGATCAGGGTTACGTTGCTGAATACAGGAGCAGTGTACGGCGCAGTAGCAGTACCGCCTGCATCGTTATCCTGCTCAAAACCGTTAGCACCGGAAACGTCAGCAATGTCTTTATCCCTTACAGCGATAGCGAACTGGATCTTACCACGGAAACCGTTATCGCAGTCAAAATCGTCATCATTGGTTCTGTAAGAAATGATGTGTTTCAGGTTTACAGTACCGCCAAACATTTCAAATGCATCATCATATGCATAAGCAACCTCTACGTAGTCGATTTCGGTCTGGCTACCTACACCACCCAGGGTCAGCGCGTTCAGCTCCTTCTCAGGCAGGAAGGGGTAGCCGGCGTGCTCGATCCTTACATATTTAATTTTACCGGAGTTGTCGTTATCATCAGTACCGCCATACAGACCGTAGTTGGTAGCAGGGTCGTTGATACCGCCTTCGATTTCACCAACACCGGCCTGGCCGTTAAGGCTTTGGTTGGTAGTGGCTTTACCCAGTACCACGATACCACCCCACAGATCTCCGTTAACCGGATTGGGATTGGCAACTTCAGAGGTGAATACGATCGGTTTTGCAGCAGTGCCCTGTGCGTCGATCTTTGCGCCGCGGGTGATCACTAATGCAGTTTTACCTTTCTTCGCTTTGATGATAGCACCAGGCTGGATAGTGATAGTAGCACCGTTTGCGATGTATACTACACCGTCCAGTGTGTAAGTGCTGTCTGCTTTCAACGTAATGTTTTCAGTAAAGGTACCTTTGATGGTGGAAGGAGCGAAGCCATCGTCATCGCCGCCATTGTTGCCGCCATCGTTAATGTCATCTTTACTGCAGGATGCTAAGAACAGTGCGCCAACAGAGAAGAAAAGAATGAAAAAACGTTTCATGCATTGATTTTTTTAGTCCGAATAAGTTGTTTGGCAAAGGTGTATCTCTTGTGTTATTTCAAGATTAATTGTGCATTAAGATATTATTAACACACGCTCCTAGAATTTGTATGACACAGACAATCCAAGGTTAGTACCAGTCTTTCTGCCAATGCGCAGGAAGTCTGTACCTTCATCATATTTATCGTTGTCGTTCCTGTCCTGGTAGTAGCGGGCTACCTGGTTCAGGATATCGGAGGCAGTGAATTTGATCTCGCCTTTTGAATGGAAGAATTTCTGTGACACCTGGAAGTCGAACACCGGACGGGGAGCTTCCCAGATGTGCGGGTTCTGCTCGTTACCCACCAGGAAAATGCGCCTGCCCACCTGGTTGAACAACACAGTAGCACTGGTTCCTGTGCGTTCCAGATCATACTGCAGGCCTGCGTTGATCACGTAGGGAGACTGTCCCTGCATGGGCCTGTCGTTCGCTTTGTTATCCGTTTCAAAGTTTACTTTGTTGGAGATGTAAGCGAGGTTAGAGAACACGGTAAAGTTCTTCAGCACATCTACCATATCCAGTTTCTTACGGATCTCGAATTCCACGCCGAAGCTGTTTGCTTTGGGGGCATTACCGTAAGTATAAGTAAAGGTGTTTACGCCAGACTCGTTAAAGAACTGCTCGATAGAATTGTTAAAGTGTTTGTAGAACACGCCCAGCGTGATCAGTTCTCCGCCTCTGGGATACAGCTCATAACGCAGGTCCAGGTTGGTAACTTTGGTACGCTTCAGCAGCGGGTTGCCTTGTATACCGGCGCCCAGTTCAAAGTCGTAGAAAGAGAAGGGAGACAGCTCACGGAACTCCGGCCTGATCACGGTTTGTGAAGCGCTGAACCGCAGGTTGGTCAGCTCATTCAAACGGTAGGCAAAGTTCAGTGAAGGCAGGAAGTCGTTCACCGCAGTATTTACAACCACCGGATCATTGTTACGGTAACCTAAGAGGTCCTGCTCAAAGCGCTCGTAACGTACACCGTATACTACCTTGATCTTCTTACCGAAATTATTTTCCAGGGACAGGAAGCCTGCATGCAGCATACTTTCCGCACTATAGTCATAATCTTTCAATCCCAGTTCGGATAATATAAAGCCACCGGCTTTAAAGTTCTCAGGTGCAAATATCTGGTCTGCAGGCAATGTCTTCAACGCTTCTGATCCGCCAACATAACCCAGTGGCCTTGAAACGAAATCACGCTCTTTACGCTGTATCAGGTAACCTATCTTAACGGTCTGCTTGTTGTCAAACAGGTCAAATGCCCTGCTCAGGTCAAGGTTACCGCCATAGATACGGTCTTCCAGTGTAGAATAGAATATGCTGCCGGAAGAAAGAGTAGGCAAACCTGTTTGCAGCACTGCATAATAGGTAGAGTCGCCATCGCTTCTTCTGTATTCCAGGCGGCGTTGATCAGGTACGTATTGATACAGGTTAGCAGCATTTGCATTCCACTTCACTTTCAGTTTAGCGCCGGGCAGATAGTGCTCGCCTATCAGCTGACTGGTTACAAACCTGGTGGATTTGAACAACAGCTCCTGTGCCATTACATCACCGCCAAAGTCGTTGTTACGACCAGTACGGATCAGTGTATTATCCAGTCCGTTAATATTATACAGGTTCTTCAGTGAAATACGGTTGTTGCTGTTCAACTCCAAGGTGAAGTTGGCCAGCGCACCCCAGAGGATCTCTTCGCTATAGCGTTTATCAGCATAGTCCAGCGTAACTTCTGCAGCAGCGGTCTGGCTGAAGAATGTCCTGGTGATATCGCTGATCCTGTTCTGCTTATTATAGGTAAGCGCCAGTACTGCGCCGAAATTCTTTTTCAGCAGCTTGGTGTTCAAACCGGTAGCGATCTGGAAATTGGTATTAAGTGGTGAAGACTTTTTATAAGTACCCCAGTTATTATCCAGTTCCTTTGCCAGCGCATAACGCTGGTTAGCGTTCAGGTCAGACAGCGCGCTTCTGTTGGGGAAGCCTTTGGGCAGGTCCCTGGCGCCATCATCAATACCCAGCCAATCCAGTTTGCCGCCTTTATAAGTATAGAAATCCTTACCGGTAGTCTGGGTGTTGATACCACCGCCTACCTGGATGCTCAGGAAGCTCTCGGCGGGAATATCTTTTGTGTTCACCTGTACCAGGCCGCCTGCAAATTCGCCAGGCATATCCGGGGTAGCAGCCTTATTGATAATAATATTATCTATTATAGCGGCGGGGAAAAGGTCAAAAGAGAAAGTTTTGCGGTCAGGCTCGGTGCTTGACAGTAGTGCACCGTTCAGTGTAGCCTGGTTGTAGCGGTCTGCCAGACCTCTTACCACCAGGTATTTACCTTCCTGTACAGAAGCGCCGGGCACACGTTTCAAAACTTCACCGGTATTTCTGTCGGGCGATCTGCGGATGGCTTCTGCAGATACCACCTGCGCTACTGTATTGGTATTCTTCTGGTAAGTGATCAGGGCATTGATGCTCTCCTTCCTGGCATTGGAAGCGGTACCGGTTACCACTACTTCTTTCAGCGCCTTGGAACCGGACTCCAGTGCCACGTCCAGGTGAGTAACCTCACCGGCCTTTACTTCTACATCAGAAATATCTTTTTTCTGGTAGCCTATATATTGAATGGTGAGCGTATACTTGCCCGGGGCAGCATTAATCAGGTAGCGGCCCTCTACGTTGGTTACCCCACCGGTGGTGGTGCCTCCTACCACTACAGTCACACCAATTAAAGGTTCATTTGACTTTGCGTCAAGTACCTTTCCGTCTATTTTTCCTTGCTGAGCATTCGCAATGAGGTGCAAAAAGCATAGGCTGAAGCTTATCAGCAATGAGCTGATTGTTCTAGTTCGTTTCACGCTGTTGATAGAATTTGCGGCAAAACTATCAACGTGCTATTATCGCAATGTTACCGCAATGTTACCAGAATGTTAATTGTTAAGGAATTATTAAAAAATCGTTATCTGTTTCGGGAGAGTGTCACGGCTTTACACAGTTGCAGGTTGCAGTATTATGAAGGTACGGCCTTAGGTTTCCACAGGATTTAAACAGCAGCTAAAAAGAAAAACCCGGCGGGGCCTGCCTGCTATTGTTCAGCAGCATTTCCAGCGTGATCTCCAGCGGCTTGTTCACCTCTTCCCGGGCGCCATTCTCATGGGCTACTCCCATAGCGGTTACCTGGTAGAGGTGCAGGCTTTTATTCATGAAGGGCTTATTATCTTTTTTACCGCATAGCTCCATGCTGAAATTGAAATGGTCCTCCAGTTCAGCTTCAAACTCCCGGAGGCTCAGGGTTTCGTCAATAGGATATTCTACCAGCCCATCTCCTGTAAAGCCTACTTCCTTTAGTGTATCAAAGGCGTTGGCAGGCCTGTTCTTTACATATACCATCACATTGCAACAGAGCTGGCGCTGAAACTGCATCTGTAGCAGGGATATGGTCATTAAAGGGTGTAACTTCAGTACTTTCATCTCATTTGGTATTACTGCTTACCCGCTTATATTATTACGGTTCAGGCAAACTTAGCCCACCATCTTTAATTTAATATTAAGCGCTTGTTATAATTATGTGAAAATAGTATCGAACTCATTGCTTAATAAGCAAGCAATAACAAGCTAAAGCAGTTGGGAGATGTTGGCATTGGTTAGGGCATCATTGAGCCGGGAAGCTGATCACCTTGGATACCTCCCAGGGAAGTGGGGCCTCGTCTTCCTCATCAGGTAACACCACCTTCGTTTTGGTTACCGGGTGCTGGTACAGTTGCCATTGCCCGCCGCTATACTCCAGCGAGGTAAGGCTCTCTACCCAGTCTCCCGAGTTCAGATAGGTAATTGTTTTACCGTTATGCTGCATTTCCTTTATAATAGGCTGGTGGATGTGCCCGCAGCACACCACGTCAAATTTCTTGTCAATAGCGATTTCTGCCACTATCTGCTCAAAATCCGATATAAACTTCACCGCCTGCTTCACGCTATGCTTCACCTTTTTGGAGAACGACAGCTTTTCCCGGCCCATACTTTCCAGTATATTATTTACCAGGCGGTTCAGGATGATCAGGATATCATATCCTTTTCCTCCCAGTTTGGCCAGCCATTTGGAATTTTTCATGGTCACGTCATACACGTCTCCGTGGAAAAACCAGTGTCTTTTGCCGTCCACGTCAAGGATCAGCTTGTTATCGATGGTAAAATTGCCCAGCTCGAAACCGGCATACTTGCGTAATGCCTCATCGTGGTTCCCTGTCAGATAGTACACATCCGTGCCTTTGCCGATCATTTTCAGGATCCGGCGGATCACCTTGGTATGAGCTTTCGGGAAATATCGCTTGCTGAACTGCCAGATATCGATGATATCCCCGTTCAGAACGAGGATTTTAGGGTCAATACTGTCCAGGTATTGCACCAGCTCTTTGGCATGGCAGCCGTAGATCCCCAGGTGTACATCGGAGATCACAACTATGTCTAGTGGGCGTTTTTCTGACATTTATATAGGATCAAAACCTGATGCAAAGGAAAAATTGCTATATTACTTTTATATTACCCCAGTGTTAAGGAATTATTAATTCGGCTTTTTTCTTGGAAGTAAAGGGGCTGGATAGCTATTTTTGCCGCAAATTTCAAATTACACCTATATGGGAGGCTTCAATTCTTTTGTGAAACTTTTTATGCCGAAAGACAGGGTTTTTTATTCTTTATTCGAGGACGTGGCTGCCAACCTGGTGGAAATGGCACAAGTGCTGAATGAGCTGGTGAACACCAATGACCTGGCCATCCGTAAAGATAAAGTTCACCTCATAGAACGGCTGGAACACAAGAATGACGACTATACCCACCGCATTTTCGTGGAACTGGGGCAGAACTTCATTACCCCCTTTGACCGCGAAGACATCCACTACCTCGCCGCCACCCTGGACGACGTAGCTGACTACATCCACGGTTCTGCCAAAAGGATCGACCTGTACAAGGTATATGAGCTGAACGACAGCATCCGTAAGCTGGTAGAGCTCATCGGGCTGGGCGTAGCAGAGCTGCACAAGGCTATTCCCGAGCTGCGCGACATGAAGAACATGCGCAATATCACGGATGCCTGCGTGAAGATCAACAGCCTGGAGAACCATGCCGACGATATCTATGATATGGCAATAGCCGACCTTTTCAGCACAGAAACCAACGCTGCAGAGCTGATCAAGATGCGTGAAATATACCAGGCACTGGAGATCGCCACAGATAAATGCGAAGATTGCGCCAATGTGATCGAAACCATCATCATTAAGTACGCCTGATCCGCCGGCCGGGCAGACAGGCAGGGGAATGTTTTTACGTAATCTCTCAAGACTATGGCTTTTCTTATTGTTATAATCATATTGGCATTCATCTTCGACTATATCAACGGTTTTCATGATGCAGCCAACTCTATAGCGACGATTGTGTCAACTAAGGTGCTCACGCCATTTCAGGCGGTGCTCTGGGCGGCAGTATTCAATTTTGCCGCTTTTTTTATGTCAAAGTACATTTATGGGGAGTTCAGGGTAGGTAATACCATCGCCAAAACGGTTTTTGAACAGTTTATCACCCTGAAAGTGATCTTTTGCGGACTCCTGGCAGCCATTGCCTGGAACCTGATGACCTGGTGGTATGGGATCCCTTCTAGCTCCTCCCATACGCTGATAGGCGGGTTTATCGGGGCAGCCGTTGCCAATGCGCATGGCTCTTTCGATGTGATCAACTATTCCAAAGTAATGCCCACCGTTTATTTTATTGTGCTGGCGCCGTTTATAGGCATGGTAGTGGCCTTTGTGATCACCGTCCTCATTGTAAATATCTGTAAAAGGGCCAACCCCTTCCGGGCGGAGAACTGGTTCAAACGCCTCCAGCTGCTGTCTTCTGCAGCACTGAGCCTTGGCCACGGTGGTAACGATGCACAGAAGGTAATGGGTATCATTGCAGCCGCCATGGTGGCGCATGGTTCCATTGAAAAAATAACGGATGTGCCCAACTGGGTGCCCCTGGCCTGTTTTACGGCTATCGCCCTGGGCACCATGAGCGGCGGCTGGAAGATCGTAAAGACCATGGGTACCCGCATTACCAAAGTAACCCCGCTGGAAGGCGTTGCCGCTGAAAGTGCCGGTGCTATTACACTTTACCTCACAGAAACATTGGGTATTCCTGTAAGTACTACCCACACCATTACCGGTTCTATCATAGGGGTAGGCGCAACCAAACGCCTTTCCGCCGTACGTTGGGGCGTTACGGTAAGCCTGCTCTGGGCATGGATCATGACCATTCCCATCAGCGCCCTGATAGCTGCCGCAGTATATTTTATAGTCAATCTCTTTATATAAATAAAACGAAGGGCGGGTCTGAGGATCCGCCCTTTTGCTATACGCCCCAACTTTTCTTATTAAAAATTCCGATCTAGCCCCTATTTTTGTGAGATTTTGTTAAAATAGCGGATCATTCGCTGTTACACCTTTAACCATAATTAATTCATTAATTAATTCATTGACAGATGAAAGGCATCATTCTGGCAGGTGGCTCCGGTACCCGCTTACATCCCATCACGTACGCTATCAGTAAGCAGATCATGCCTATCTATGATAAGCCCATGATCTATTACCCATTGTCCACCCTGATGCTTGCAGGTATAAAGGATATACTGATAATTTCCACGCCGCATGACCTGCCCGCCTTTAAACGCCTCTTTGGCGACGGCAGCCAGTATGGCCTCCACCTCAGCTATGCCGAACAGGCGGTGCCCAACGGACTGGCACAGGCCTTCGTAATAGGCCGCGATTTTATTGGTGACGATAAAGTAGCCCTGGTATTGGGCGATAATATATTCTACGGCGCAGGTTTAGGCACCCAGCTGGCCAACAACGTAGATCCGGACGGAGGTATCGTATATGCTTACCACGTATCCGATCCAGAACGCTATGGGGTGGTAGAGTTTGATGACAGCATGCAGGTGGTATCCATCGAGGAAAAGCCTGCAGCGCCCAAATCCAGCTATGCCGTACCCGGCCTGTATTTCTATGATAATGAGGTGGTGAATATTGCCCGCGATCTGAAACCCAGCCCCCGTGGCGAGTATGAGATCACGGATGTGAACAGGGAATACCTGCGCCGCGGCAAGCTGAAAGTATCCATCCTGCCGCGCGGCACCGCCTGGCTGGATACCGGTACCTTCGATTCACTCATGCAGGCTACCCAGTTTGTACAGGTGATAGAACAACGCCAGGGCATTAAAATAGCCTGTATCGAGGAGATCGCCTTCCGCAAAGGCTTTATCACCAGGGAACAATTACAGGAACTGGCCAAACCCTTGCTGAAAAGCGGGTACGGACAGTACCTGGAAGAGGTGCTGAAACACAAAGTTTGATCACTAAGAGTCTAAAATTCTATACACCATGAAGGTTCTTGTTACCGGTGGTTGTGGCTACATTGGCGCGCATACCATTGTAGATCTGATCAATCACGGCTTTGATGTGGTTTCTGTGGACAGCAACATCCGCAGTACTACCCAACTATTGGACGGCATTGAAAAAATTACCGGCAAAAAGATCCATAATTACAAAGTAGACCTTTGTAACCTGGAAGATACACATGCCGTTTTTCATGAGAACCGCGATATATGCGGCGTCATCCACTTCGCCGCATTGAAAACCGTTCCGGAATCAGTAGCAGAGCCGCTCCTGTATTTCCATAACAACCTTACCTCTCTTGTTAATATCCTGAAATGCATTCAGGAATTCAAGATCCCCAACTTCGTATTCTCCTCCTCCTGCTCCGTTTACGGCAATACCACAGCCCTGCCTGTGATTGAGGAAACGCCCCTGGGCGAGGCACAGTCGCCCTACGCCCGTACCAAGCAGATGGGAGAACAGATCATCCAGGATTACAGCCGGGTAAACAACACGCAGTCTATTCTATTGCGCTATTTCAACCCGGTAGGCGCACACCCCTCCGCCCTGATCGGAGAACTGCCCCTGGGCAAACCGGATAACCTGGTGCCCATGATCACCCAGACCGCCATCGGGAAAAGGCCTAAAATGATCGTATTCGGTCATGATTATGATACCCGCGACGGTTCCTGCATACGCGATTATATCCATGTGATGGACATCGCCAATGCCCACACCCGCGCCCTGCAATTCCTGCTGGACAAAAAGAACAGCAGCAACTGTGAAATATTCAACCTGGGCACAGGCAACGGCGTAACCGTGCTGGAAGCTATCAATGCATTTGAAAAGATCTCCGGTGTAAAGCTGAACTATGAGCTGGGCCCCCGCCGCCCGGGCGATGTGATCGCCATCTACGCCAATAACAGCCATGCCCGCGAAAAGCTGGGCTGGGAACCCAAGATCGGCATAGAGGATATGATGCGCACAGCCTGGCAATGGGAAGTAAGCCTGCGGGATAAAGTGCTGAGTAATTAGTATATCAGCACATTAATAACTATTTTTACGTCTTATAATATTAGCATCTGGTATATGGTAAAAGATATTCAACCCTTAAATGAAAAAGAAACACGGGCAGGATTCGGAGAGGGTATCCTGGAAGTAGCCCGTAAGAACCCGAATGTGGTAGCGCTTACAGCTGACCTCCTGGGCTCTATGAAGCTGAATGCCTTTATTAAGGAATTCCCGGAGCGCTTTGTTCAGTGCGGTATTGCTGAAGCCAACATGATCGGTATCGCCGCAGGTATGACCATCGGCGGTAAAATACCTTATACCACCACCTTTGCCAACTTCTCCACCGGCCGCGTTTACGACCAGATACGCCAGTCTGTGGCCTACTCTGGCAAGAATGTAAAGATCTGCGCATCCCACGCGGGCCTTACCCTGGGCGAAGATGGTGCTACCCACCAGATCCTGGAAGATATCGGGCTGATGAAAATGCTGCCCGGTATGACCGTAATAGTGCCCTGCGATTTTAACCAGACCAAGGCTGCTACCATCGCGGTTGCCGACTACGAAGGCCCTGTTTACCTTCGCTTTGGCCGTCCTAAATGGCCCAACTTTACCCCCGAAAACCAGACTTTCGAGATCGGTAAAGCACAGGTGCTGCACGAAGGTACAGACGTGACCCTCTTTGCCTGTGGCCACCTGGTATGGCTGTCTGTTGAAGCAGGTAAGATCCTGGAAGAAAAAGGCTATAGCGTAGAGATCATCAATATACATACCATCAAACCGCTGGACCAGGAAGCCGTACTGCGCTCCCTGAAAAAGACCGGCTGCGCCGTTACCGCTGAAGAGCACAACGTGCTCGGAGGCCTGGGTGACAGCATCGCACAGGTAGCTGCCCGCCATCTGCCCGTGCCCATTGAATATGTTGGTACCAACGATACCTTCGGCGAAAGCGGTAAACCGCTGGACCTGCTGAAGAAGTACGGCCTGGATCCCCAGCATATCGTGGCAGCAGCTGAAAAAGCCATCAGCCGCAAACAAAAATGATATGCATATCAGATTAAACTTTTAAATAAAAAATCCATCTATAGATGGATTTTTTATTTAATTTCAAAATTAACAGGATAGAACAGTAACAATGCGCAAACGCGCGTCCATTTAACCTACCATGGCCGTTACACAGGATGATAGAGCACTTTTGGCGTTATACCGGCAACCGGATACCAGGGAGAAAGGTTTTACTGCTATTATCCAGAAGTACCAGGAACGGCTATACTGGCATATACGCCGCCTGGTAATAGACCACGAAGACGCGAACGATGTGCTGCAGAACGTGTTCATAAAGGTCTGGAAGAACCTGGAAGGGTTCCGGGAAGATGCCCAACTGTTCACCTGGCTCTACAAAATAGCCACCAACGAATGCCTCACCTTCCTGGAACAACAGAAAAGAAAATCTGCGGTATCTTTGTCGGATATTGAAACAGGCCTTAGCAACAAATTACGGGCAGATAGCCAGTTTGACGCCAACAAACTGGAATGGAAACTGCAAAAAGCGATTCTGAGCCTTCCGGAAAAACAACGCGTTGTATTTAACCTCCGGTATTATGATGAAATGCCCTATGAAGAAATGAGCCGTGTGTTGGAAACCTCCGAGGGAGCCCTGAAGGCATCCTACCATCATGCCGTAAAAAAAATAGAGGAATTTATAAAAAACGGTTAAAAATTAAACTATTGTTCACCGCCATTGTCTAAAAAAGTATGATGACTAACAAGGGGAATGATATAGTGAAAGAACTGGAGGAGATAGTTCCCGGTCTGAACCTGCCTCCGACGCCACCTCCTTACGGGGTGCCCGCCGGATATTTTGACCAGCTCCCGGAGCAGGTACTGCAACGTATCCGCTCAATGGAAGCTGACCCCGTGCAGGAAGAACTGTCAGAACTGTCCCCCCTGCTGGCTACAGCCTCGCGGCAGCTGCCCCTTAGCGCGCCGGATGGATACTTTAATGATCTGAGCACCAGGATCATGGCCGGCATATCCGAAGCGCAGGAAAACACTGCCAGGGTAGTTCCCATCCATTCCCGCAGGCGCTATCGCTTATGGGCTGTGGCCGCCAGCGTGGTAGCCCTCCTTGGCCTCAGCACCCTGTCCCTGTTCCTGTTCCGCCACAACAGCGGCGCAGGCAGCTTCGAAGCGCAGCTGGCAGGCGTACCAGACCAGGCGATCGTCGAATACCTGCAGTCACATACCGACGCTTTTGATAATGAAGCTATATTATCAAGTGTGTCCAGCGCAGCAGTAGCAGATGAATTGCCCAAAATATCAACCAACCTCGACGAGCTGCCCGAAGAAGCCATCCAGAAATACCTGGAAAGCTCTGAGTGGTCTAACTGAGGTGAAATATTAGCGAATTAGTCCATGAAACAATTTAACATACAAACATTTATTGTCGGACTGTTACTTTGCCTGTTCTCACAGGCTAAGGCGCAGGACAATGACAACCCGGACCTGAGAGATAAGATCAGGTCTGCGGAAGTGGCCTACCTTTCCCAACAACTGAACCTTACCCCCGAAGAAGCACAGAAATTCTGGCCCATTTATAATAATTATACCCGTGAAGTAGAGCAGCTGATAGCAGAACGCAGGCGCAACCGTCAGGCAGATAAACAGGCTGACAAAAAGGATGATGCCGCCGCCCGCCAGTCACTGAATACGGAAATGGATATTGAACAGCGCATGCTGGATGTACGCAAACGCTATAACCAGGAATTCCTTAAAGCACTGCCCGCCCGCAAAGCCGGCAACGTATTCAAGGCTGAACGCGAGTTCCGCGGCCAGCTGATCCGCCAGCTCAAGGAACGTAATGCAGTGAATAGAAACAACCGCCGGTTTATCCGGAATTAATATTTGAAAGTTTGAGGGTTTGAATGTTTGCGAGCGATAGTAGGATAAAATCCGAATTCGTAATTTTACAGGATGGCACGTATTATTCCTTTATCAGAAGGATCTTTCACAGTAGACGCAACGAAGCAGTTTATTCCTTTCGACGATAAAAAAGATACCATGCAGCAACGTAATCACGGCTCCCTGCTGGTAGAGATTCAACCTTTCCTGGTAATAACAGACCGCGACTATATCCTGCTGGACACCGGCCTTGGCTTCCGTAATCCCGACGGTGTACTGCAGCTGCATCAGCACCTGATAGACAATGGCGTGAACCCTATGGAGATCACCAAAGTGCTCATGAGCCACCTGCATAAAGACCATTCAGGCGGCGTAAGCATGGTGGACCCCGTGAGCGACCAGCGTAATCTTACTTTCCCCCAGGCTACCTATTATGTGAACAAACAGGAAATGGCCTATGCCATTGAAATGAATGGGAAATCATACCACGCTGAAGATGTAGCCCTCCTGCAGCAACGTGACAACGTAGTATTTGTGGAAGGTAACGGCACTATCGATGACTATATCCATTATGAACATAGCGGCGGGCACTGCCCCTATCACCAGGTGTTCCTGATAGATGACGGAGAAGATAAAGTGTTCTTTGGAGGTGATGAGGCGCCGCAGATCTCCCAGATGAAGAACCGTTTCATCGCCAAATACGATTACAACGGCAAACGCGCTATGGAACTGCGCCAGGAATACCTGGAGCGCGGCACCCGCGAGGGCTGGACCTTCGTCTATTATCACGACACAAAGCTGCCCTTCGGTAAATTTTAAGCCACAGCCTATTTACGGAAATACACGTTGAGGATCTCGTCTGTGGTCATTTTTGCGGTAGCACCGTTCAATGAATCCAGTTTGGACTTTTCACGTACAATGGGGTCAATGGTATTATAATCCAGCATGGTCTTCACCAGCGGCTTTCGCTTTACGGAAATAGTATCCAGCAGGTATTTTTCCATCATCAAACTGGCGATCGGCGCAGCATAGGTGCCTCCAAAACCGGAGTTCTCAACGATCACCGCAATCGCGATCTTCGGGTTATCCCTGGGCGCAAAGGCCACAAAAAAGGCATGGTTCTTCATTTTCTTCACTTCCCCGTTCACGATCGCATTGTTCTGCGCCGTACCTGTTTTACCGCATACTACAATGTTCTCTATCTGCGCAATGCGGCCCGTACCATGTTCTACCACATCTTCCATTCCATAGATAACAGAGCTGTATACCGTATCAGATACATGCGCCACCGTATGCCGTTCTTTGTATTTAGCTAAGAGATTGGATTGGTCATTATCAATACTCTGCACAAAATGCGGCAGATAATAATATCCCTTGTTGGCGATAATACACATGGCATTGGCCATCTGCAGCGGGGTAACGGAAACAGCGCCCTGGCCCATGCCTACATACAGCTCTGAACAGGAGTTCCAAAGGCCATTATAACGTTTGTTCATCCCGATCGTGTCAATGGCGTAACCTGCATATTCACCCGGAACGTCTACTCCCAGACGATGTCCCAGGCCGAAAGCGCTCATATACTCGAACCATTTCTGATGCCCCTCCTTCACGCTGCCCCATTTCCGCGAATCTACAGCCAGGCGGTACAGGTTCACAAAGTAAGAGTTACAGGAGTGAGAGATGGCCAGGCGCAGGTTAGCGGCATGTCCTGCTTCAGCATGTTCACAGCCAATGGTACGGCCGCAGGTAGTATAGGATCCGTGACAGGCATAACCATACCCGGGCGTGATCACACCCTCATCCAGCGCTACCAGGGCCATCAGCGGTTTCATGGAAGATCCGGGAGGATAAGTTCCCTGTATGGCGCGGTTAAATAATGGTTTGGTAGTGTCTACAAATAGTTTGCTGAAATTGCGGGCCCTGTAAGAACCGGTCAGCAGGTTCGGATCAAAGGTGGGACTGCTCACCATCGCCAGTATGCCCCCGGTTTGCGGGTCTATAGCTACTACACTGCCTATCTTGTTACGCATCAGCCTTTCGCCCAATACCTGCAGGTCTATATCAAGCGACAGGCGCAGATTCTTACCAGCAATGGCGGAAGTATCAAACTCTCCTCTTTCATAAGGGCCCTGCGGACGGTTCAGGTTATCCTTCACCACGTATTGAATGCCCCGTGTTCCCATCAGCACACTCTCATAGGTTTTCTCTAAGCCCGTCATGCCTAAGTAATCACCCATCTGGTAAGCGCTGAAAGCAGGCTTGGCCAGCAGCTGCGGAGATACCTCCCCGATATAACCCAATATATTGGCGGCGGCAGCATACGGATAAGAGCGTATCTGCCGTTGTACCAGCTCAAAGCCGGGCTGGAACAGGTACATGCTTTCCTGCAGCTTGCCAAAAGTTTCTGGCGGCAGCAGCGCGGCAAATACGGATGTTCTTACACGCCCGTTCTTGATAATGGCCGTCACGATCCGTTTCCTGAACTCCTCACGGTCTATCTCCAGTATCTGGCAGAGGTAATTGGTGTCAATATTTTTTACGCTGGCAGGGGTCACCACCAGGTCGTACATCACGTCATTCCGCAGCACGCTCTGGCCATTACGGTCATAGATCATGCCCCGGCTGGGATATACTACTTTACGCAATACCGCATTGGCATCCGCCAGCTTGGAATATTTCTTTTCAACTACCTGTAAAAAGAATAAGCGGGTAACAACGAGGATCACCATTCCGAGGATGATCATCTGCACCACTCTTTGCCTGGGCTGATTGTAAACAGACATGTGATTTGTTGGTTTTTATCGCAGCACCATTTGTCTGTCGGCATCCAGGCGGAGCATAATAAACAGCAGCATGGTAAAGGTCATGAGTGAAGAACCGCCGTAACTGACAAAGGGTAGCGGTATACCGATCACCGGCGCCAGACCGATGGTCATGGATATATTGATAGCCAGGTGGAAGAAGATAATACTGGCTACTCCGTAGGCATATACACGACTGAATGTCGATCGCTGTCGTTCCGCAATAAAAATGATCCGGAAAAGCAGGGCTACATACAAGCCCAGGAATATTAAACTGCCCGCAAAACCGAAATCCTCCCCAATGGTACAGAAAATGAAGTCGGTACTTTGCTCAGGCACAAAGTCAAAACGTGTTTGTGTGCCTTTCAGGTATCCCTTACCCCAGAAGCCGCCGGAGCCAATGGCGATCATACTCTGACGGGTATTGTAAGTGGCTTTGGGATCATTCTCCTTACCGAGCATCACTTCAATACGCCTTACCTGGTAATCTTTCAGCACCTTGGTAAAGGCAAAAGGCACAATGAACATCACGAAGGCGGAACAGAAGGCCCAGACGGCCAGTATCAGCAGCAAACGGCTGCGGCTCCGCTTGATCTCACGACGGCTGAAATAGATCACCAGCGCCGTGATCACGGAAAAGATGATGAACAATATATTCTTATCTACCAGCAATGCACTTAGCACAAGGATGATCCCCGAAAAGGCTACCACCAGCAGCACCCCTGGCAGGCCCTCACGGTACATTACCAGGAAAAACGCAAAATATACCAGCGCAAGACCGGTTTCATCCTGCAGGATGATAATGGCCGCGGGGATGAGCGCCAATGCAGCAGCGATGAGGCGCGAGCGCAGCTTGTTAAAATCTGTTTCCAGCGACGACAGGTACTTGGCCAGCGCCAGGTTGGTACAGAGCTTCGTAAACTCTGCGGGCTGGAACTGAAAGCCGCCGATCACCAGCCAGGAATGCGAACCCTTTACATCACGCCCGATGCCCAGTACCAATAAGAGTAAGAGCAAGCCAAAAGCATATAAAAGATTGGCCGTGGCCGTAAAGAACTTACTGTCAGTTAACCATATGATCGTAGCCAACACGAGTGAAACACCCCACCACATCAGCTGCCGCGCATAGTTCTTGCTCAGGTGCATGATGTTGAACCAGACATTATCTCCCTCCCGGTGCTCTGCCGCAAATATCGACATCAACCCCAGTAGTACCAGCGCTACATACAGCCCCATCACAGGCCAGTCAATTCCTTGGGTAAGCTTTATTTGCTGACGATCGTTCATATGGTCTAGTTACGAAAATAAATGTTGAGTATTTGATCTGTTGTCATCCTGGCGCTTGCCCCGTTCAGGGAGTCCAGCTTAGACTTCTCCCGCACCACCGGGTCCAGGGTATTGTATTCCAGCATATTTTTCACCACCGGCTTGCGTTTCACGGAAATAGTATCATTCAGGTACTTTTCCATGATCAGGCTGGCGATAGGCGCTGCATAGGTGGCGCCAAAACCTGCATTCTCTACGATAACGGCGATGGCGATCTTCGGATTGTCCCGCGGAGCAAAGGCCACAAACACAGAGTGGTCCTTCAGCTTTTTGAGCACACCGTTCACGATCGCATTGTTCTCTGCCGTACCGGTCTTACCACATACGGTGATACCTTCGATCATGGCAGATCTTCCGGTACCTCTTTCCACCACATCCTCCATGCCGTACACCACAGAACTATAGCTGGTATCTGAAATATGTGCAACGGTGTGGCGCTCTTTATATTTAGCTAATAAATTACTGTTGTCATTGTCTATACTCTGCACAAAGTGCGGCAGATAATAATATCCCCTGTTGGCGATAATACACATGGCATTGGCCATCTGCAGGGGTGTAACTACTACGGCGCCCTGGCCCATACCCACATACAGCTCTGAACAGGAGCTCCACATACCGTTATAACGCTTGTTCATTCCCGCTGTATCTATCGCATAGCCGCTGTATTCGCCCGGTATATCTACTCCCAGGCGGTGCCCCAGGCCGAAGGAGGTCATGTAATCATACCATTTCTGATGCCCCTTGCGTAAGCCGCCAAATTTGGCTGCATCCACTTCCAGGCGGTACAGGTGCACAAAATAAGCGTTGCAGGAGTTGGCAATGGCCAAACGGAGATTGGCAGCGTGCCCGGGGGTATTGTGCGTGCAGCGTATAAATTTCCCGCAGTTGGCATAGCCCCCGCGGCAGGGAAACCCGAAGGCGGGCGTTATTACACCCTCATCCAGCGCAACCAGGGCCGTCAGCGGCTTCATGGAAGACCCCGGCGGGTAGGTGGCCTGGGTGGCGCGGTTAAATAAAGGTTTGGTAGTATCTACGAATAATTTACTGAAGTTGCGGGCCCTGTAAGAACCGGTCAGCAGGTTCGGGTCAAAGGTAGGACTGCTCACCATGGTCAGTATACCACCGGTCTGCGGGTCTATAGCTACGATGCTGCCTATCTTGTTACGCATCAGCCTTTCGCCCAGTACCTGCAGGTCTATATCCAGCGACAGGCGAAGGTTCTTCCCTGCAATGGCCGCCGTATCGAACTCCCCTTTTTCGTAAGGGCCCTGCGGACGATTCAGGTTATCCTTCACCAGGTATTGGATCCCCCGCGTACCCATCAGTATCCCCTCATAGGTTTTCTCCAGGCCGGTCATGCCCAGGTAATCGCCCATCTGGTAAGCACTGAAAGCCGGCTTAGCCAGCAGCTGCGGAGATACCTCCCCGATATAGCCCAGGATATTGGCGGCGGCAGAATAGGGGTACGAACGGATCTGGCGCTGCACCAGCTCAAACCCGGGCTGGAACAGGTACATGCTTTCCTGCAGCTTGCCGAACATATCAGGCGGCAGCAGGGCCGAAAATACGGATTGCCTTACGCGGCCGTTCTTGATAATAGCGGTCACGATCCGTTTTCTGAACTCCTCACGGTCAATCTGTAATATCTGGCAGAGGTAATTGGTATCGATATTCTTTACACTGGCAGGGGTTACTACCAGGTCGTACATTACATCATTGCGCAGCACACTGCGCCCTTTGCGGTCATAGATCATGCCACGGCTGGGATACACCACCTTACGCAATACCGCGTTGGCGTCGGCCAGCTTGGAATATTTCTTTTCCACCACCTGCAAAAAGAACAACCTGGTAACGATGAGCAGCACCATTCCTAGGATGATCAATTGTATTACTCTTCTCCTGGGCTGATTATAAACAGACATCTAAGTTCTTATAGTGAATTCCTACACGAAATTAAAAAGTATCTCTTACTTCTTCGAAAAGAACAGCAACTCATACAGCACGATCAGTACCAGGCTGGCGATCGTGGAGAATAAAATTTTCAGCAGCATATAACCCAGGTTTCCAAAGCCAAACACCTCCAGGGTGAAAAGCGCCAGGTGGTGCAGGAACACCAGTATGGATACGTATATCAGGAACTGTGATACGCCCATACTGATCATGGAAGGGGTTTTCATGTTCGTTTCAAAGCCACCCTGCGGCGATAGGATATTGATGATAAAGGGTCGCAGGTAAGCCATAAAAACACAGGCAAATGCATGGATGCCCATGGTATTCATAAACATATCAAGGCTCAGTCCCAGCAACAATCCCAGCAGCATCAGCGCCGGACGGGGTATATTGAATGGCAGCAGCAGGATGAACAACATGTACAGTTCAAGGCTGATCAGCTGATGCACCAGTATTTTGTTCAGCACAAATACCTGTAACAGCAGCAGCAGCACAAATCGGATAATATTACGTAACAATATGCTCATTTGGTCAGGCTGTAGGTTGAATCCTCCAATCGTTGTTGTTCGTCCTTCAGAAGATTATCTATTACATACACATATTGCAGGTTATAGAAGTTGGTGGCCAGCTTCACCCGGATAGTATAGGCCGTGCTGGATTTATCTGCTAATGCAAATGTGTCAACGTATCCCACCGGGATGTTTTCAGGGAAAAAGGCGGAAAAGCCGCTGGTCACCACGGTGTCCCCTTTCTGCAGCCTGACGCTCCTGGGTATATCCCTCAGGATGGCATAACCGGGATCAGCGCCATCCCAGTAGGTAGTGCCTATTTCCCGGCCTCTCAGCAGGCGGGAGTTCACGCCAAAGGCGTTGGGACCAGTGCCCGAGCTCTTGGCCAGCAGGGAGAGGATCACAGCATAATTATCGCTTACGCTTCTTACCGTGCCTACAACGCCGCTGGGACCTATTACGCCCATGTTAGGGCGGATGCCCTGCAAACGGCCCCGGCGGATGGTGATATAGTTCACCGCCCGGTTCACCGAGTTATTGATCACCTTGCCTTCCCGGTACAAATAACGGCGCAGTTCCATGCCCGTTACCTGGTGCATGGTATCACCGCTGAGCTGGCGGATGGTGTCAGTCTTCACGATATTACCGGTCAGCATGCTGTCAAAGCTGGTGCGCAGCATATTATGCAGGCGCGCATTCTCTGATACCAGGCTGTCGTTGGTAGCTTTTAAATGGAAATAGTATTGTACGTTATTATAGCGATCGTACAGTTTACCGCTTACAGTGTTGGCAGAATTGAGGTAGGCGGTTCTCTGAAAATTGTTGTTCCGGAAAACCATCACGATACAAATCACTTCCAGCAGCAGAAATAAAAAGAAGTTAAAGTAACGCCTTAAGAAAATGACTAGATTTCGCACCTTTTAATATTGAAATTTCAAATTTCAAATCTACTGCATGAGGAATGGATATTTACCTACATGCTTCAGTGCGATGCCGGTACCCCTTACCACGGCGCGCAGCGGATCGTCTGCCACGTGTACGGGCAGCTTTATCTTCTGGGCCAGGCGTTTGTCCAGTCCGCGCAGTAACGCACCACCGCCGGTGAGGTATAAGCCTCTGCGGTAAATATCAGCAGCCAGCTCCGGCGGCGTGGTCTCCAGCGCCTTCAGGATGGCTTCTTCTATCTTGAAAATGGATTTGTCTAATGCTTCTGCGATCTCCTGGTAAGATACCATGATCTGTTTGGGAATACCGGTCACAAGGTCACGCCCGTTCACAGGCACATCATCCGGCGGATTATCCAGCTCTTTCAGCGCAGAGCCTATCTGTATCTTGATCTGTTCAGCAGTCCTTTCACCTATCAGCAGGCTATGGTAACGGCGCAGGGCCTCCATGATATCAGCCGTGAACTCGTCGCCGGCTATACGGATACTCTGGTCGCACACAATACCAGCCAGTGCTATTACGGAGATACCAGTGGTACCACCGCCTATGTCGATGATCATGTTACCTACCGGCTCCTCCACATCAATGCCTATACCCAGCGCAGCAGCCATGGGCTCATGGATCAGAAATACCTCTTTTGCGCCTGCCTGCTCAGCAGAATCGCGTACGGCACGCTTCTCCACTTCCGTAATACTGGAAGGGATGCAGATGACCATGCGCCAGCTGGGCGAAAACAATGGCTTCTTGGGATAAACCAACTTGATCATTTCACGAAGCATTCCTTCTGCCGCATTAAAGTCCGCTATCACACCGTCTCTCAGGGGACGAATGGTACGCAGGTACTCATGCGTTTTTTCGTGCATCATCATGGCTTTTTTACCAACCGCCACAATTTTGCCACTCGCTCTCTCGATGGCTACAATGGAAGGTTCATCCACCACTACCTGGTCATTGTGTATAATCAGCGTGTTCGCTGTGCCAAGGTCTATCGCTATTTCCTGCGTTAAAAAATTAAAAAAGCCCATTGTTTGATACGGTCAAAAATTAGAATGCAAAAATGAATAATTCCAACGAATATACGATCCAAATTCTGGATGTTTAAGCAATAATACGCTTAAATATTAAAAAATCTTATTTATTGTATCTGTTAGCGTCACACAGGCGACTCTCGATGCCTGTCCGCTAGAACGCCCTAACCGTCTAAAAATTGTCTGAGTGACTTAAAATCAATCTGCTGTATAATGCCATCATATGCTGATATGGGGCCTGTAACGCTTGCTAAACCTTGTTGTACTTGCTATACGAACTCAAATCCTATGTCCTTTCTGTAATACTTACCTTCAAAGCCAATACGCTCCGCCGTTTGCTTTGACAGCGCCAAAGCCGCCTGCAAACTGCTGTCCAGCGATGTAACGGTCAATACCCTTCCGCCGTTGGTCAGCAGCTGGCCGCCGTTCTCACGGGTACCCGCCTGGAATACCAGCTGGCTGGCGCTTTGCTGCGGGATCCCGCTGATGGCCTTGCCCTTCTCATAATCCTCCGGGTATCCCTTAGACACCAGCATCACGGTAGCGGCTGCACGCGGATCTTCCTGTATGGCCTGCGCCCCCAGGGTACCCGCTTCCGTTGCCTTGAACAGCTCCAGCAGGTCGTTCTTTAAACGGGGCATTACCACCTCCGTTTCCGGATCGCCCATACGGCAGTTGTATTCTATCACGTAAGGATTACCTCCTACGCTGATCAATCCAAAGAAAATAAAACCGTGATATACGATCTTTTCTGCAGCCAAACCAGCCACAGTAGGCCGGATAATCTGCTCTTCCACCTTTTGCATAAAGGCCTTATCAGCAAAAGGTACGGGGGAGATTGCACCCATACCGCCGGTATTCAGTCCTGTATCCCCTTCTCCAATGCGTTTATAGTCTTTTGCAGTTGGCAGCAGCTGATAGCTATGCCCATCTGTGATCACGAATACAGAGAGCTCAATACCTGTCAGGAACTGCTCTATCACTACCTTTTTGCTGGCTTCACCAAACTTGGCAGCCTTGATCATCTGTTCGAACTCGGCAATAGCTTCTTCCCTTGAATCCAGGATCACCACGCCTTTACCGGCTGCCAGGCCATCGGCCTTCAGCACTACCGGCAGCGAATGCTGCTGCAGGTAGGCCACGCCTTCCTCAAAATTCTCTTCGCTGAACTCCCGGTAAGCAGCCGTAGGGATGTTATGCCTTAGCATGAACTGCTTGGCAAAAGCCTTGCTGCCTTCCAGCTGGGCGCCTACTTTGGAAGGGCCCATTACGGGGATATGCTGTAAAGCGGGATCCGCCTTGAAATAATCGTAGATACCTTTCACCAGCGGCTCCTCAGATCCCGGCACCACCATATCAATACCCTGCTCCAGGCAAAAGGCTTTCAGCTGCTCCATCGCGGAAACAGCAATGTTCACATTCTCTCCGTACTGGGAGGTACCACCGTTACCCGGCGCTATGAACAGCTTTTCGCAGAGCGGGCTCTGTGACATTTTCCAGGCGAGCGCATGCTCCCTGCCGCCGCTTCCAAGTAGTAATATCTTCATATTGTTTTCAAGAACACCCTTATGATCCTTGCTGAAAGGTCATCAGCAAAATTTTTGCAAAGAAAGCTCAAAAAATAACCAAACACACCATTTTTTTATGCAGATACCTGAATTTCTTTATCTTGCCGCTTAGCAAACGCTATAAAACACTAAACATACCAACAAAAACTGACCTTCTATGAGTCAACCTGCAGTAATGCAAGAGCCTGTTATTCCTGTCCCCACTTCCCGTAAAGGACATCCGAAAGGGTTGTTCGTACTGTTCTCCGCAGAAATGTGGGAACGCTTTACCTTCTACGGCAACAGAGCGCTGCTCACCTTGTTCCTGGTGTCTGCACTGAATTTTACGCAGGAAGAATCTTCCATCATATACGGCGGTTTCCTGGGCATGGGCTGGCTCACAGCCATGCTGGGCGGTTTTATGGCCGATCGTTACCTGGGCAACCGTAACTGCATTATCATAGGTGGTTTGACCATGTCATTCGGACAATTGCTGATGTTTGTGAGCGCTATTTTATATGCTACCAATGTAGAAACAGCACGCCTCACCATGTGGACCGCCCTCGGTGTTCTCATCCTGGGCAACGGCTTCTTCAAACCCAATATCTCTTCCATGGTAGGGCAACTGTATCCCAAAGGCGATAACCGCCTGGACTCGGCCTTTACCATCTTCTATATGGGCATTAACCTGGGCGCCCTGCTGGGCATTACCATCTGCCCTATCCTGGGTGATGTGAAGCACATAGAAGGAGGAAGGGAAATACGCGACATCACCGCCTTTAAATGGGGCTTCCTGGCGGCCAGCATCGCCATGCTGATAGGCACTACCTTATTCTACCTGCTGAAGAACAAGTATGTGATCAACCCCGAAGGCAAAGGCGTAGGGCTGAAACCACAACAGCACGACGTAGTAGAAGGAGAGGCTGCCCAGGCGCACTTTACCAGAAAAGCCGTTGTTACTACCGTTATAGCGCTGCTTGCCCTGATGGCCTTCTTTAATATAGTAGCCGGCCAAAACGTCCTGTATTCCTTTATCTACAGCACAGGTATCGCGCTCGGCGGATTGATACTTAGCGACAAATCGCTGACTGGTGTGGAAAGACAACGCATTATCGTTATCTATATCGTATCATTTTTCGTAATATTCTTCTGGGCCTGTTTTGAGCAGGCAGGTTCCTCTCTTACCTTTATTGCCGACCAGCAGATGGACCGCAACCTGTTTGGCTGGAATATGCCTCCCAGCCTTGTACAGAACGCCCAATCCCTCACCCTGATCTTCCTGGCCCTGCCCTTTAGCTGGCTGTGGCTCAAATTGCAAAAGCACAAAATGGACCCTATCTCTCCTGTTAAACAGGCGATAGGCCTGGCAGTGCTGGCCCTGGGCTACTTTGTGATCGCGCTGCAGGTGAAGAACCTGGGTAATGAAAAATTAGGCGTCATCTGGTTCCTGCTGTTATACCTGTTCCACACCGTCGGCGAACTGAGCGTGTCTCCCATCGGTATGTCCCTGGTGTCTAAACTGGCGCCTAAACGTTTTAACTCCCTCTTAATGGGCGTATTCTTCCTGTCCAACGCCTCCGGCTATGCGCTGGCAGGTACGCTGGGCACCCTGCTTCCTCCCACCGGCGAAAAGTTCAATACTGCCGCCGAAAACGGTATCGACCTCCAGGGCATCCTGAACGGCACAGTTACCCTTACCGCCCAGCTGCAGGATAAGCTGAAAGAGCTGAAGCTGCCTGCTACCTATCCGCAATTTGCAGGCTTCACCATTCACAACCTGTATGAATTCTTCATGTTATTTGTAATACTGCCCGGCGTAGCCGCTGTATTGCTGTTCCTGTTATCAGGCCTGCTGAAGAAGATGATGCATGGTGTAAGATAATTGCACAATAGCCCGTTAATAAAGCTTAATAAACTTCAACTTCTATCTAAAGCATACACCAAGTATTAATTATGGCAGATTCTAACTTTAAACCCTTTGTTGCTCCCGGGGTCAAGATGAAGGAGCTTACGCTCAAGGCTATCCTCCTGGGTTCCTTCTTTGGTATCATCTTTGGCGCCGCCACCGTATACCTGGCGCTGAAAGCAGGCCTTACCGTTACTGCTTCTATTCCGATCGCAGTAGTGGCCATCACCCTGGGGCGCAGGTTTTTCAAGACCACCATCCTGGAGAATAATATCATTCAGACCACCGGTTCTGCCGGAGAATCTATTGCAGCGGGCGTGGTATTCACCCTTCCGGGCTTCCTCTTCCTGTCTGATCCCTCCAGTGCCGACTATTTTAACTACTTCACCATATTGACCCTCGCCATCTTTGGTGGCGTACTGGGTACTTTGATGATGATCCCCCTGCGGCGCTCCCTCATTGTAAAAGAGCATGGCACCCTTCCTTACCCGGAAGGTACCGCTTGCGGCGATGTGCTGATAGCAGGCGAGAAAGGCGGCGAGTTTGCCAAAACAGCCTTCTGGGGCCTTGGTTTCGCTTTCGCTTACGCCCTTTTGCAGAAGGTGCTGCACGTTATCGCAGAAGTGCCTTTCTACATGACCAAACAAGCTAACAAATACTTCCCTTCTGCCCGTGTGAGCGGTGAGATCACGCCTGAGTACATGGGTATCGGTTATATCATCGGCCCCCGTATTTCCGGCGTACTGGTAGCGGGCGGCGTACTGGCCTGGTTCTGTATCATACCGCTGCTGGCTTCCCTGGTACCGGCTGATATCATTGCCAGCCAGCTGGTAAAACTGGGCTACCTGGCTAACCTCGCCACCCCCGGCGGCAGAGGAACCTGGGATCCTGCTACCCATACTTTTGCAGATTATTCCGCCGCTATTTATTATGCCTATATCCGCCAGATTGCGGCGGGTACAGTGGCAGCAGGCGGTTTCATTGCCTTGCTGAAAACCATCCCTACTATCGTAGCTTCTTTCAAAGGCAGCCTGGGTTCTATTAAAGACAAAGGCAATGCAGCAGCCGGAGAAACAGCAGTGCCCCGTACTGAAAGAGACCTGAACATCCGTGTAGTGGGTTTCGGCAGTCTTGCGCTGGTGATACTGATGTCATTCCTGCCCCAGCTGCCCGGCGATTCTATCGGCCAGAAACTGCTGATAGGTTTGCTGGTAGTGATCTTTGGCGCGTTCTTCGTAACAGTGTCCAGCCGTATCGTAGGCCTGATCGGTAACTCCAATAACCCGATCTCCGGTATGACCATCGCCACCCTGATGGGTACCTGTCTGCTGTTCATCGCAGTAGGCTGGAGCGGTAAATTATACGAGCCCCTGGCCCTGGTAGTAGGCGGTATGATCTGTATCGCAGCTGCCAACGCAGGCGCTACCTCACAGGATCTGAAATCCGGCTATATCGTAGGCGCTACACCCCGTAACCAGCAGCTGGCCCTCTTTGTAGGCGCCATTGTTTCTTCCGTGGTGATAGGCCTTACCGTTAAGTTCCTGGACCAGCCTACCCAGGCTATGATCAATAACGGTGTAACCGGCCATGCTATCGGCAGCCAGTATTATCCTGCTCCGCAGGGCACGCTGATGGCTACCCTGGCAAAAGGCATCCTGTCTTTCAACCTGGACTGGCAGTTTGTATTGGCGGGTGTGTTCATCGCCATCACCATGGAGCTCTGTGGTATTAAATCACTGTCTTTTGCCGTAGGTGCTTACCTGCCCCTGTCTACCACCCTGCCCATCTTCATCGGTGGCGCTATCCGTGGCATTATCGACAACCAGCGTAAAAAGAAGAATATCCATGTATCTGCCGAAGAAGAAGAGCTGGGTAAAGGCAACCTGTTTGCAACCGGCCTGGTGGCTGGCGGCGCCGTTGCCGGTGTATTGATCGCCGTACTCTCCGGTTTTAACGCTACCGCGCCTATTATGGAAGCCCTGAACCTGGAAGAAGGTATTCGCGGCACATTAGGCCAGGGAGGATACTTCTTACTGGCGACAGTATTCTTTGCCTTTATGGGTATTGTGCTGTACAGGATAGCTAAACAACAGAATAAAATAGAGCTGTAAAGCTTTACAGATACTTAAAAAGGGCCGTCACTAACGAAGCGACGGCCCTTTTTTATATCTTTCACATACCCTCCACATACCTTCCATATACCCTCCATATCCCCCCGGGTACCCCTCCGCGTCATTGCGAGGAGCCCAGGGGCCTGGCGGGTTGGCCGCGACGAAGCAATCTCCTGACGCAATCTACTACGCAATCTTCGCGGAGATTGTGTTAAAAGATTGCTTCGTCGCCCCTGCACAAAAGGCTCAACTGCTCCTCGCAATGACGCGGAGTGGATAGACTTCCAATATTATTTTACCTGTCTTCTCCTTGTCTTCTCCTAGGCTTCTCCTTGTGTTCTCCTTGCAATATCCTGGCCCCAGGGCTTTTTGTTAAAATACCATCACTTTCCCTCCGCTGCCGTCCTCCAGGCATACACCCGCTTGATACTCGGATGCCCATTTAACTTATTAATACACACCAAACTGATCTTCGTCTCATTCAAATTCACCGCCTCCAAATGCTTTAAACCCACTAAATATTCACTAATCCCATCCCCGACAGGATTCTTCTCCAACCTCAGCTTTTCCAGGTTAACCAGCTGCTTTAAAAAGCCCAGGTCATCCTCCCCCAGCCCATTATCCGACAAATTCAGCCAGATAATATTCGGCCCCAGCTTCAACAGGTCTTCCTTAATATCAGCCACACGCGTTCCCGAGCCCGCAGGCAAAGTAATATCCAGCATCACCGGGTGCTGTAACATCACCCTTACCATCAGCCCTTTTCTGCGCAGGTTTTCCACCGGCTGCAGATCCAGCAAGGCCGGTATGGCAGGATTAATATGCTGCTCTATTGCAGCTGTTGCACCCTCTTCCGGAGCTCCCCCGCCCATGCCCAGCCAGGAAGCTACCTGCGCCTGTATAGCGCCTTTATCCTTCATATCCTTCACCGGCTTACCCGTAACAGCCGCCTGTGCTATCCACCAGCGGATGATTGCTGTTTCTGTTTTGGTCAGCCGTGGTTTTCCATCAGCAGGCATGAACTTTTCATCCGCCGCATCCATGGTGATCCGTTTATACAATTCGCTTTCCTCCGGTTTACCCGCTACAACAGCAGGGCCGTTCTTCCCGCCTTTCAGCAGGTGCTGTATATCCTGCATGGATAAATTCCCTTTCAGCTTACCCTGCCGGTGGCATTGGCTGCATTTCTTTTCCAGTATAGGCTGCACTACATCTTCATAGATCAATGCAACATCTGCACTGGCAGGTTTCGTTCTTTCTTTATAAGTCAATGTGGCCAGCGTGAGATAATCATTACCGTGGGTAAGGTTCCCTCCCTGGTGACCCGTATAGCCTATCAGGCCCACAAGCCCGGCCAGCAATACCGTAAAAGCTTTAGCTGGAAGTGTAAAGGAACGTCTGGCCCTTTCTGTGCTCAGCCACCATAATACACCGGACACAATAGCCAGCACAATACCCGCAAAGCGGTGACGGCCCAGGGTTTTTACATCATAATCACCCCCCAGCGATAGCAGGTAGCCAAAAATACAGGCCATCACAGCCGCTGCAAAACCAGCCAGCAATGTAAGCGGCACAGCGGGTTTCAGTGAAGTATAACGGGGTGTATAAGACAGTACATCAAACAGTACTGCCAGCAATAAACACCCAATGGGCAGGTGCACGACCAGCGGATGCAACCTCCCTGCAAACGTAAAGATGTCCAGCAGCATTACACACGGGTTAATTTAACAGGGGCAGTATGGTTGGCATTCCACTGGCATACGTACAGGTTTTTCTCATCATCCACACATACGTCATGGCCATGCTGGAAAACAGGATTGGCAGCCTGCAAGGTAGGCTGCAGCACGCCGTTCTTATACACAGGTGCGGCCCCGCCCGGATTGGATACTACTTTGTTCTCTCCATCCAGGATGGTTACAAAACCGGAGTTATCGAAGCGTTTACCACTAGCATCTTTTGACCAACAAACGCCCGCATACAGTTGATGATCATCCATTACAGCACGGCATACATACATGCCGGGCATATCTATCTGCCTGATGAACTTTCCATCCAGTGTGAACACTTTAAAACAGTTCTCCTCCCTTGAGGTACAGATCAGCACCGGGTTATTCTTATCGCGATTGTCAATCGCCACCCCATGCGCATTCACCAGGTTATGCGCTTTATTGGCATTGTGATGCCCGCCGAAGTGACGGATATACTGGCCTTTGCTGTTGTATTGAATGATATAATCAGAACCGTAACCATCTGCCACATAGATGTCTCCGTTAGGCGCAATGGCAGTTTCCGTAGGCTGGAAATACTCGTCATCCTTATAGATGCCGATAGTACGCGGATGCCCGATAGCAAAGATCAGGCGTCCGTTCAGATCTGTTTTCACCACCTGACCTGCCTGGCGTTGCCAGGCGCCTGTTCTGTCCTGGTACCAGCCGCAATCGGTGATGAACAGGAAATCTTCTCCGCCTTCTTTGGAGATCGATAAGCCATGTCCGCCGGGGAATGCGCTGCCCCAGTAATCCAGCAGCTTACCTGATTTATCGAAAATGAGGATGTTATTACGGGTACTATCGCCCAGCATGATCAAACGGCCTTTGCTGTCCTGCACCATTTCATGACAGTTGAACAGCGGCGTATTATTTACGCTGATCTTTGCCCACTGTTTGTCTGCTTTATATGTATAGGAGCCATGTCCGATGGTTACCACATCCGGCTCCAGGTCTTTATGCAGGATGGAAAAACCGGCTACAGGTTTTGCTACGGCAATTGCAGAAGCCATGGCAGCATTTTTGATAAAATCTCTTCTGTTGGATTGCATGGAATTTAGATTACAGGTTATTGGTTTAAGCCAGGAGATCCTTTACCACCTTGCCCTCCACATCTGTCAGGCGGAAGCGCCGGCCCTGGAATTTATACGTCAGTCTTTCGTGATCTATGCCCATAAGATACAACAAGGTAGCCTGAAAATCATGCACGTGTACCGGATCTTTTACAATATTATAACTGAAGTCATCGGTTTCTCCATAGCTGAAACCCGCTTTTACACCGGCCCCGGCCATCCACATGGTAAAGCAGCGCGGATGATGATCACGTCCGTAATCAGTAGCAGAGAGCTTCCCTTGTGAGTACACGGTACGGCCAAATTCTCCACCCCACACTACCAGCGTATCTTCCAGCAGCCCTCTTCTTTTGAGGTCTTTAATAAGTGCGGCAGTGGCCTGATCAGTGGCTTTGCATTGCTGCGCAATAGCGCTGGGCAGATTGCCATGCTGATCCCATCCCTGGTGATAAAGCTGCACAAACTTCACATCTTTTTCCAGCAGCTTGCGGGCTAATATACAATTGGCGGCATAAGTACCTGGATCGCGGCTGTCAGGGCCGTACATCTCAAATATATCCGCCGGCTCGTCTGACACATCCATTACTTCAGGCACAGAAGTCTGCATGCGGTAAGCCATTTCATATTGCGCGATACGTGCATCCACTTCGGGATCTCCATAGGCGCTGTTCTGCAGCTGATTCAGTTTACTGAGATATTCCAGCATTTCTTTCCTGTCTGCACCATCATATCCCTCCGGATCATTCAGGAACAGCACCGGATCTTTACCGGCCCTGAACTGTACGCCCTGGTGCCTGGAAGGCAGAAATCCATTCCCCCATAAACGTGCATACAGTGGCTGATCTTTCTGCCCGTTCTTCGATACCAGTACAATAAAGGTGGGCAGGTTATTATTATCCGATCCCAGTCCGTAACTGATCCAGGAGCCGATAGAAGGCCTGCCGGGCAATTGATTACCGGTCTGGAAGAATGTAATGGCCGGATCGTGATTGATCGCTTCTGAGTAGAGTGATTTTACAATACACAATTCATCGACCACGGCAGCGGTATGTGGCAGCAGCTCGCTTACCCAGGTTTTGTTCTCACCATGTTGGTTGAACTTATAAATAGAAGGCGCCACCGGTAATATGCTTTGATTAGCACTCATGCCCGTCAGCCGTTGCCCGTTACGTACAGAAGGCGGCAGGTCTTGCCCCAGCAGGCTGGCCAGCTTGGGTTTATAATCGAATGTTTCCAGCTGCGAGGGCCCTCCGCTCATGAACAGGTACACTACTCTTTTTGCTCTCGGTGCAAAATGCGGTAATGCTTTCAGTATGTCTGATTCCAGGCCTGCTGCGCTGCTCACCGCTTTCGGCGTACTGCCAAATAGCTGGCGGCCCAGGAGTGAGCCCATGGCCAGCGCGCCAAGTCCCAGTGAGGTCTTTGTCAGGAAAGTACGCCTGTCCAGCTTTTTATTCAGCTGATTGAAATCAGGCGTGTGCAGCTTAAATATATCGTCGTGATGATGTGACATAAGCTTTTATCTTTTGGTAAGGGCCGCATCTGAATTCAGTATGGTATTCGCTACCACCGCATTGGCAGCCACTAATGCGGCATCCAGTTTTTTATCTGCAATATATTGTCCGGTATGCAGCCAGCCTTTGGTTTTTGCCGGATGCGCTCTGAACTTCGTTTGCTCAGCATCGCGCAGTTTCATTAGCAAGGTTACTTCCTGTGCAGCGGGTGTACGTCCTGTTAGTTTACGATAGGCATCGATGATACCTTGGGATCCATTGCCCGCTCTTGTTATTTGTTCGCCCAATACACTGGATGCTTCGATGAATGTAGGATCATTCAATGTTACCAGGGCCTGCAGCGGCGTATTGGTTTGCTGCCTTCTTACTACACAATAGCTGCGGGATCCGGCGTCGAAGGTTGCGAGTGTAGGATTGGGTACTGATCTCTTAATAACCACGTATAGGCTTCTGCGGTATACCGCCTTTCCGGTATCGCGTGTATAGGTAGTATTATTAATTTCCCATAAGCCTTCCGGCTGATAAGGTTTTACGCTTTTACCACCTATCTGCAGGTCCATCAGGCCGCTTGCCATCAGCGCATTATCACGGATCATCTCTGCCGTCATACGATAGGCGGGCCCATGGGATAAGAGCCGGTTCTCGGGGTCTTTCTCCCTGGCTATGGCGCTTGCACGTGAGTCCTGTCGGTAAGTGGCAGACATTACGATCATTTTGTTCAGCTGCTTTATATTCCAGCCTGATTCGCGGAAGTGTATGGCCAGCCAGTCCAGCAGCTCCAGGTGACTGGGCATCTCGCCCTGGTTACCGAAATCGCCGGAAGTTTTCACCAGGCCGATGCCGAAAAAGCTCTGCCAGATACGGTTCACCACAACTCTTGCAGTTAACGGGTTATCTTTATCCGTGAGCCATTGCGCTAATCCATAACGGTTCTTCGGCAACTTTTTCGAAAAAGGCAGAATAGCTTCCGGTGTGTTCGGGAATACTTCTTCTCCTAATGCATCATAGTTTCCTCTCAGCAGGATATGTGTTTTGCGCGGCTTTGGCATTTCCTGCATCACCATCAGCTCAGGCACATTCTCTGTTGAATCGGCGAGAGTGGTGCGCAGCTGCTGCAATGTTGCCTGCGCTTTCAGCGTAGCCGGATCAACAGCAGCAACATAATAATCTTCCAGTGCCTGCAAACCTGCGTCTGATAGATGATCCACCGACTGATCCGTGATCTCCTGCCATTTCGCTTTACCTGCGGTGATCTTTATTTCATAAGGCGTCAGCACCCGGTTATATACCAGCACATCATCCGCCTTACCATTTTTAAAGCCCAGGCCTCTCCACCATCCGCCTATCTGCAGGCCGGGCTGCGGACCATTTATAAAGAGAATATCTTTCGTCAGCTGATCCATCGTTGTTTCCATCGGCACAGGCTGTCCGTCCATATACAGCTGCAGCCCTGCTGCTTTCGATGAACCGTCGTATGTAAGCGTCAATTGGATCCAGCGGTCTTTAGGCACTGGTGCTTTGGACATCCTGGTAATAGCATTGGAAGGGGCCGTATGGGCCATATTTATTTCCAGGCGGTCATCCTTCAGGTAAAGATGATATCCCCTGAAATTATATAATCGTTCTGCCTGGCTTTTATGAAAGATCACACCTTCTTTCAGCTCTTTCGGGATATTCACCCAGATACCTACACTGAAAGGATCAGAGCGGCGGAAGATACCTGTACGGCCCAGGTCCAGCCAGGTATCGCCATTCAGCACTAATGCTTTGCCATTGTGGCCATCCGTAAATACAGGCGCATCACCCGGCTGACCGGTTTCACGTCTCATGCTGCCCTTACCTTGTGAATGCACGCTATTATTAAACATGGCATTGTCCAGCTTATAATAAGCCTGCAATCCTGCCGACGGAATGGGCTCATGGGCCAGCTTTTTATAAGCGCCGCTCTGCAGCCATTTCCCGAATCCCGTAGCATCCGCCTGCTTTTTTTCTGCTGCGAGCTTTTGCTCCTGTTGCCCCACACAACGCTGCATATATTGCAGCAACGCTTCCTTCTCTTTATCAGGCAGCATCAGCGTAGGGGTGGGCAATGCATCATCCCAGGAGATCTGCCCGGCTTCTTTCACGTTGTTGAAGAAGCTGAATAGTTCGTAATAACTCTTCTGTGAAACCGGATCGAATTTATGATCATGGCATTTGGCGCAACCTACAGAAATGGCCAGGAAAGCCTCTCCAAAGGTATTGGTCCTGTCTACCACATATTCTGCTTTGAACTCATCTTCAATAATACCGCCTTCCATATTCTGCGGGTGATTGCGGTTAAATGCCGTAGCGATCAGCATCTCCTTTGTAGGGTGAGGCATCAGGTCGCCTGCCAGCTGCCATTGAATGAATTTATCGTAAGGAAAATTGCTGTTAAAAGCATTGATCACCCAATCACGGTAAGGCGACATATCCCGCAAACGGTCTACGGTATACCCATGCGAGTCTGCATAGCGCGCCACATCCAGCCAGTCTACCGCCATCTTCTCACCATAATGCGGAGAGCTTAATAAGCGGTTTACCTGCTTTTCATACGCATTGGGTGATTGATCTTTCAGAAAAGCATCTATCTCCTGCAAGCTGGGCGGCAGGCCTGTGAGGTCCAGTGAAAGCCTTCTTAACAAGAGTTCCTTATCCGCTTCCGGCGAAGCTTTCATGCCTTCCTGCTCCAGTCTTTTTATGATGAAGTTATCTATCTCGTTATACGCTACAGCATCCTTGCCTAGGCTGGGAACAGCATGCTTTTCGGGCTTTACAAAGGCCCAGTGTGGCTTATAGGGAGCGCCTTTTTTAATCCATTTTATCAGCACTGCCTTTTCCTTTGCACTCAGCTGCAGATGCGATTCAGGCGATGGCATCTTATATTCAGGATCATTGGATAGTATGCGGTGAAAGAGCTCACTACCCTGCAGGTTGCCCGGATCGATGGCCACCTTACCCGGGTTCTCGGGGAGCTCACCGAAAGCGGATGCAGGGAGGTCCAGCCGCAGGCCCGCCTTCTGCTTGCCTTTATCAGGCCCATGGCAGGCAAAACATTTATCTGAAAGCACAGGCTTCACATCCTTATTATAATCCAGCTTTTCAGGCAAGGCTTGATAAGCAGCAGCTACATCTTCGGGCAGATCTGGCGAACAGGCGTATAGGCAGCAGCATACCACTGCAAGGAGTATTGAACAACGTGGAAGATACATCCCGGCTGATAATTTTAATTTACTTAAAAGTACCGCCCTCCGGCAGGAAATAGTTATACAAACACAACAGTTTTTTGCACAAATCCGACTTTTATAGTTAATTTCAGCCAGGAACGTCTGCCAGCCTAACTTACCGATATGAACAGGATGGTTTTAAAAGGGACTTTTTCTCTCCTGAATGTCGACTATGTGCAATTGGGAGCAAACTGGAACTATAAGAATGTGACCAGTACTTTTTACCGCATTTACCTGATAGATGACGGTAACGGCGTGCTGTATAATCCGGGCAGCTCCTTCGCATTGGAAAAAGGTTACCTCTACATGGTCCCCAGCTTTACCACCTGTAATTACTATTGCGGCGAGCACCTGAGCCAGTACTATATCTCTTTTATTGAAGAAGCGCCGGATGGCACTTCCCTCTTCGCCAACAACAGGCGGATATTGAAAGTGCCTGCCATTCCTTCCGACCTGGAACGCTTTAAACGGATCCTGGAGCTGAATCCCAACAGGGGCCTAAAACGGTCAGAAGACCCGAAAGTGTATGAAAAGTATCCTGTGCTGCAAAGCTTCCGTGAATTGAATAATTACATGCAGCTGTCTGTTTATGTGGAAACCCAGGGCCTCTTGCTGCAAATGCTATCCCGCTTTTTGACGCCGGATTGTTTCGGGTCGCCTGAATCTGTTATTCACTCCAGGATCTCAGATGCCATCAACTATATCCAGACCAACCTGCATAAGCCTATTACAGTAGCCCAGCTGGCACAGCGGGCCAATCAGAACGCGGATTATTTTTCAAGATTATTCAGGGAAAATACAGGAGAACGCCCGCTCTCCTACATCCAGTTAAAGCGGGTAGAGCGGGCGCAGTTCCTGCTGGAAAATACAGATCATCCGCTGGCAGAGATAGCTGCGGAAACAGGCTTTGAAAGCCTCTCATATTTCACCAGGACCTTCAAAGAGAAGACAGGGCAGACACCGGGTGAATACAAAAAGAATCACCGTTTGTTGTAACCATCAGATAAAATCTAGGTAGGCATATTGCTGCTTCAGGATGTCTTTATCATCTGCCGTCAGCCACTTGTTCAGCAGGGTAGCATACACACTTTTGAAATCCACCTTATACTGCAAGTCACCTTCTGAGAGATTAGTAAGATCAGGCCCTTCATTCAACAATCCTTTACGCTGCAATCCACCGCCGATCAGGAACATATTATTGGCAGTGCCGTGATCTGTACCACCGCTGGCATTCTGGCCCACACGACGGCCAAATTCAGAGAAGGTCATCACCACTACATCCTGGAAACGGTTGTTCTTTTTCAGGTCATTTACAAATACAGACACTGCCTCATCCAGTTGTTTGAACAGTCTTTCCTGCTGTCCCTGCTGACCAACGTGCGTATCAAAGCTACCATGCGACACATAGTATACCTTGGTATTGATATCAGACATGATCAGCTCTGCGATCACCTTCATATTCTTGCCTAATGCGGAATTGGGATAGCTTTCGGAAGAGCGGTACGTTTTGAACTGCTGTTGTATGTAGGATGCGGAAGAAATAGTTTCCGCCATGGTCTTGTACAGGTAATCTACATTATGGTGCTCATCATGCGCTTGTTCATGCGTACGCATCAGGTCCCTGAAATAGGCTTCATTGCTGGTATTATACAACCTGTTGGGATCTACAAATGCCAGGCCTTTAGCGGCTTCTCCTTTCATGGCCAGGCTCAAAGTATCATCTATTTCCAGCGCCTGCGTAGGTTTATCGCATCCCTTACATTGTGCATCGAGATAACGTCCTATCCAGCCGGTGCTCCAGTAATCCTGTGCATTGCTGGCAGAATGCCAGATGTCCATAGAGCGGAAATGGCTTCTGTCAGGATTAGGATACCCTACATTGTTCAGTATCCCCATGGCGCCATCATCATATAGTCCCTTTAAGCCCGTCAGCGAAGGATGCAGGCCCATTTCATCAGTGAGCGAAAGCGCAGCCTCGCGTTTAATACCTAAGGCAGGGCGCATCTTATAGTAAATATCGTTACGGTAAGGGATCACGGTATTCAATCCGTCATTACCGCCGGAGAGCTGTATTACCACCAGTACTTTATTGCCTGGCGGCACCAGCTGTCCTTTTTCAAATGCTTTCAGGAATTTGGGCATCATAGCGGCGGCCGAAGCCAGTGAACCCACCTGCAGAAAACGGCGTCTGTTAAGTATCAGCATAATGATCGGATTAGGTTTAACACAATTGGTATTCAGGTGTGCTCATCACATCTATGGTCACTGTCTTGATATAGTTCTCACGCGAAGATGCATCCGCGTATTTATCCAGCAGGGATTTATTGGCGTTCGCATTTTTCATCAGCAATGCACCGGCTATTTCATCTGCCAGGCGTTCACGCGGAATGTCTTTGAAGGCATCCAGGTAAGGCTGCCAGTTGATCCGTGCGTTTACGCGGCGGGCATATAATTTCCGCAGGCTTTCATTGAGTTCCAATGTCATCTTATAACGTGCGCCTTCTCCCATCTCCGGCGTGATCTCTTTCGGGCGGGCGTTCAATTCCTGCGAGTATAATATCACCTGCGGCAGGCGTAGACGGAACATTAAACTGGAACTGTCTATCCAGCTACGGCCACCGGGCCATCCTGCCACATTGGGCGGATAGAACAGCACTTGTCCCAACAGGCCTTCAAACAACAGCATTGTTTCTTCCCGCTCAAACTCCATGGGGATGGCGCGACGCATACCTACCAGCAATTCTACCGGTGGTTTAATACGGCTGCCTACATGCTGCGTATCATAGAACCAATCTGACATGAAGATCTCTTTCATCAGACCGGCAATATCATAACCGGATTGATAGAATTTATCAGACAGTGTTGCTAAACGATCCTCATCTAGCTGCACATCATCAACAAAGTAGCGATAGATCTTCCCGGTAATATAACGGGCAGTTTGACGATGTTCCAGTAAGATCTTCAGCATATCATCGCCGTTAAAACGTCCTGTTTTACCTAATACGGTTTTCTCACCATCGTCATGCACACGTTCCCGGAAAACGAATTGACCATCGCCGTCAAATCCCCATCCGGTAAAGGCCCTGGCAGCTTCCTTCACATCCTGTTCGGTGTAATTACCACGTCCCATGGTAAAGAGTTCCATCACTTCGCGGGCGAAGTTCTCGTTAGGATGCTGTTTGCGGTTCTGCTGGTTATTCAGGAACTGCAGCATGGCTGGTGTTTTAGACACAGCGCTCAGCAGATCGCCGAAATTGCCCAGCGCATTTTCGCGTACTACCTGCAGCAATTGCTGATTATAGATCACGTTCTGCGTACGGCAGGCAAAATGCCCGTGCCAGAACAGCGCCATTTTTTCTCTCAGCGGATGTTCGCTGCTGATCATGGTTTGCAGCCAGGCCAGGTTAAGCTCTTTCACACCCTGGGTGTTCATTTTACGCACCTGCTTGCGTTCTTCCGCACTCATATCTTTTACTTTCTTATAATCCGGCAGCTCGGTTGCGCTGATCACTTCAACGGGGATCAATGACTGTTTTTTAGGGCCATTCAGTACATGATGTACAGTTTGTTTACGGCGTTGATCCGTCCATGAAAGTATAAGGGGGAGTGGTTCTCCAAACCCGGCGCGCCAGGCCAGGTGTTGCATCTGTAATTTATCGGATACCAGCGCCATGAAAAAAAGGGTTTCATGTTAAGACGATGAAATGTCGATGAAGTTTAATATTAGCTGAAAGCTACAAGATGCAAGTATTAGCCGATAGTAAACGTTATCGACCTGACACGACATCGCTTGAGGCTTGCAGCTCTTTACCTGAATTTCCACACCGGGTACTGCTCTCCTTCCTTAAACTTATCCTGCTCAGGCGGCAGTTCCATAAACGCATCTGCTTTCAGCAAACTCGCAAGATCACCAGAGCCGTGATAGGCATGCGGTATGGCTTTCCATTGCCCGGAAGCCTGCGCCTGTAATTGTACAGGCAAAAAGTAGGTCATCGGTTTATCAAACAATATATCAGCTCCCAGCACAGCATAGGAGGGTGCGGGCGGTTCCTGTCCCATTGCAGTCAGTATCCAGGGTTGCACATAACGGTAGTAACACATAAAGCCCGACACGGGATTGCCCGGAAGCGCAAATACCACCGGCCCTTCATGGATCACGCCAAACAGCAAAGGTTTACCGGGACGTTGTTCCACTTTATGAAAAATGCGTTGCATGCCCAGCTCTTCCAGTATTTGCGGCAGATGATCAAACTTACCCGCAGATACCGCGCCGGAGCAGATCCATATATCTGCATCCCGCAGGGATGTCAATAATTCAACAATGGCCTGCTTATTATCTTCTACATGATGACAATCTGCCCGGATGCCCAGCTCACGCAGCGAAGCGGCCAGGCTCCACATATTGGAGGTACGTATCTGGTGAGGAGCGGGCGTATCTGTCACCGGTACCAGTTCATCACCGGTAGAGATGATCGCCACTTTGGGCAGGCGGCCTACTTTCACGCGATACTTGCCAACCGTGGCCAGCACGCCGATCTCTGCCGCTGTTATCCGGGTGCCAGAAACAATCAGGGTTTGTCCGGCTCCTACATCCATTCCCTCCCAGTGTATATTCTGCTGCGGCGCCACGGGCTGTGTAATGGTAAAACGGCGGAAGCCTTCGTGCTCTGAGGGCTGCAGATGTTCATAGGGTATGACGGTATCTGTCAGTTCCGGCAATACTGCCCCGGTCATCACTTCGAGGCAATTAGCCATATTGGATAATTGTTTGCCGGGCATGCCAGCAGCCTGCAGATCTTCCACGCCGAAAATGGTTTGTCCTTTGGCATAGCTTTCCCCGAAGTTAATGGCAATCCCATCCATGGTTACCCGGTTAAAGGGAGGAAAGGGGCGGTCCGCCACTACAGGCTCGCGCAATATCCTGCCTATGGCGTCCATAAATGGCACCTGCTCGGCGCCCAGGTCGCGTACCGACTTCATCACAGCAGCATAAGCAGTAGATACATCTAGTAGCATTGTGTTAACTTTATGAAAAATAGCTACAAGCCGCAAGCTACAAGCTACAAGCTACAAGAAACATTCTGCAACTGCTTGGAGCTTGTAGCTGACAGCTTGAAGCTTTTGTGTAAATTTATCGCATTATGTCCAATACATCAACCCCTCAGCAGTTCTCTCATCTGGATGAGAAGAACCAGCCGTCCATGGTAGACATCAGTGACAAGAGCAGTACTATTCGTGTAGCCATCGCCGAAAGCCGTGTATGGCTGCCTGAGGTCATACGTCGCGAGTTCAGCGGTGGGGATATCAATACCCGCAAGGGAGCCGTGTTTCAGACTGCCATCATCGCCGGTATCATGGCGGCAAAGAAAACACCGGAGCTGATTCCCCTCTGCCATACCCTGTTGCTGGACAACTGCAGCGTAGAGATCCAGCTGGTGAATGAAGAAGCCCTGATCCGCTGCACCGTAAAAACCACCGGCAAAACCGGTGTGGAAATGGAAGCCCTCACGGGCGCAAGCGTGGCAGCCCTCACGGTATACGATATGTGTAAGGCCTTCACCCATGAGATGATCATCCGTGAAACCAAATTGATCAGTAAAACCGGCGGAAAACGCGATGTATTAGTACCTTAGTAGTATGGAATTAAAAGGGCTCATATTATGCGGCGGCTATAGTACCCGCATGCAGCAGGATAAAAGCAATATTTCCTATCATGGCGTACCGCAATGGCAATACCTGCTTACACTGCTGCAGGGCATCGTACCGGAGGTCTATATCTCCTGCAGGCCCGACCAGGAAGCCATTTTTGCAGGCGCCGCTCCCCTTATTCCTGATAGCGTTCCCGGCGGCGGACCGGCCACCGGCTTGCTGAGCGCAAGCGCTGCTTATCCGGGAACGGCCTGGTTCGTACTGGCCTGTGATCTTCCCCTCATCAGCCATCAAAGCCTGGAATACCTGGCTTCCTTCCGCAACCCGGAAAAAGCGGCTACCGCCTTTATCAGCCCGGTGAACCATCTGCCCGAGCCATTAATTGCCATATGGGAGCCCCGCGGCCTCGAAGTACTGGCGCAAAGTGTGGCAACAGGCAAGTCATGCCCGCGTAAAGCTTTGTTACAAACCGATATACAAGTGTTGGAAAATCCCTATGCAGGGGAGCAGTTCAATGCCAATACACCGGAAGAAATGCAGGAAGCCATTAAGTTGATCAGATAATCAGGGGTGCGCCGCTACCCATACTTCTCCATCCTCAAAATATTCCTTTTTCCAGATGGGAACCGTCTCTTTCAGCGTATCTATCGCATACTGGCAGGCAATGAATGCAGCTCCCCGGTGCGGCGCTGCGGCGGCTATCACTACTACGGTCTCTCCCGGCAGCTTTTCCCCGCTTACATGTAAAATGGCTATTCTTTGGATACCCATTTCCTGCTGGATATGGCGGGCTATCTTCTCCATTTCCTGCAGCGCCATGGGCGTATAGCATTCAAAATAAAGCTTTTGTACGCTTTTCCCCTTCGTTTGGTTCCTGACCGTGCCTATAAAAACGGCTACTCCTCCGCAGGAGGGTGATTCTACAAAATCAACCGCTTCCTGTACGGTAATACTGTCTTTTATTTCTACTAATAAGTCCATAGGTCATCCTCCGCTTACCGGCGGTATTACGGCTATTTCATCACCCGGCTGCAGGGCATCGCCGTCTGCAGCATATACTTTGTTCACGGCGATCATGCAGGAGCGCAGGTCCCGCAGGCGCGGATACCGGCCATACAGGTACTCCCTCAGGGCAGCTACCTGCTCAACAGGTGCATCCACCTGGATCACCGGGGCCCCGGCGATATCTTTTGCTATGCCAAATAATAACACTTTCATACGCTACTGCAAATTATTGCATTAAAACTACAATATACCCTGTCTAAAGTAGTATTTTTGGATATCACGAGCATTGAACAACATGAAGATCAGGATCAGGGGAAATACCATCCGTTACCGGCTCGATAAACAGGACATCAGTGCCCTGCAACAGACCGGGAGAGTGGAAGCAGACACCATAATAGGGGCGCAGGCCCTTCATTTCTGTATAAAGGCCAAGGATATTGCCAACGCCACCGTTAAGCTGGAAGCCTTCGGCCTCCATCTCTCACTACCACAACAGCAGGTAAAGCAATGGACCGAAACAGACCAGGTAGGCATCGAAGCAGAACTGCCCAACGCAGACGGCTCCCTGCTTACAATACTGGTGGAGAAAGATTTTAAATGCCTCACCCAGCGTGATGAGGATGACAGCCAGGCCTTTGACAATCCCCTGGCCGGGCATAACTGCTGAATGGAATGCTAAAAGACGCACACAACCGTACGATCAACTACGTAAGGCTGGCGGTTACAGACCGCTGCAACCTGCGCTGTACCTACTGCATGCCTGAGCATATGCAGTTCCTGCAACGCCGTGAGCTGCTTACCTACGAGGAGATCCTCCACCTGATGCAGCTCCTGGCTGCCGAAGGCGTGAGCAAAGTGCGCATCACCGGCGGAGAGCCTTTCCTCAGAAAAGACCTGCTCCACCTGCTCGAAAAGCTGTCGGCCACACCTGGTATAGATCAGATCTCCATTACCACCAATGGCGTACTCACCCGTTCCTTCATCCCGGCCCTGCAGTCCCTTGGCATCCGTAACATCAATCTGAGCCTGGACACCCTCCAGCGCGATAAATTCAAACTGATCACATTTCGTGATGAGTTCGAGGCGGTAATAGCTACCTTCCATTCCCTGCTGGAACATGACATGAAGTTGAAGATCAACGTGGTGGTGATGGATGGTGTTAATACTGAAGAATTACTGGATTTTGCAGCCCTTACCCGCGACTATCCCGTTTCCGTACGCTTTATAGAAGAAATGCCTTTTAATGGCCACGGCAAGACCTTCTCCGGTCCGCTGTGGAACTATGAACATATACTGAACAACATCCGCGCTGTATACCCGCTGGAAAAAATGGCAGATGCACCTAATGCCACTTCCATTAATTATCATGTTCCCGGCCACCTGGGCCAGATTGGTGTAATACCCGCTTACAGCCGTACTTTCTGCGGCAGCTGCAACCGTATCCGCATTACGCCCACCGGCGGCTTAAAGACTTGCTTGTACGGAAAAGATGCCATTAATGTGAGAGACCTGCTTCGTACAGGCGCAACAGATGAGTATCTGATGCAAGAGGTGCAGCAGGCGATCTATCGCCGTTTTGCCAATGGATTTGAAGCAGAAAAGGATAATGAGAAGATGGTGAGTATGTCGGAGATAGGAGGGTAATTACTACTGCCGGCTCTTTTGAGTCGCCTTTTTCTTATTTCTTACTATTGTTAGATCATGCTCATTTTGCAGATGCAGCCAGAATTCAGCATCAATATCTAAAACTTCCTCCAGTTTAATAGCCAAAGCCGCCGTAATGTTACGCTTTCCAGCAAATAACTCACTTAAATGCTGTGGTAACAATTCAATTGCTGCGGCAAATTCTTTCTTTATTAAACTACGTGCCTCAACTTCATCCTTCAACACTTCACCAGGGTGAATAGCGATTTTAGAATGGATCGGCTGACCATTTTTACCTAAAACTATATTTTCACTATACATTTTGCGCATGTTTCAATGATAATCCTCAAGAGAGTAGATTTCAATTGTCTCCACTGTAATCTTTACTTTCAAGCCTTTTTTTTCTATCTTAAAAATAAGCCGATACTGGTCATTTACCCTTACAGAATGGTAGCCTCTAAGCTCATGCTTCAAGGCTTCAAAATGAAGGCTCCTCATTTTGCTTAAGAGCGTAGTATTAGGCGCTCTTTTTAGAATAACCACCACTTTTACGAAAGCCTTTATAATATGCTGTCCATATTTCGGCTTTCCGGTTTCCTTTCCTGTTCTGAATATATTTTCCAGCTCCAGGCTTTTAAAAACAATTTCCATTAATGTTCGCAATGAAGTTAAACATAAAAACAAGAATTACCAAAAAAAGGTAATTCCATCGGTTAACAATTCAACGCGATATTAATCCATCCTGAATAATTAATTTCTTAATGCCTCGTTAACACGCTCACCCTCACACAATCTCAACACCGCCATCACATACCCCCTAATAAGTCATCATCTCCTCATCTATCTCCTGCGCCCACGCATGAATCCCCCCTTCCACATTATACACCGCTTCAAACCCCGCCGCCACTAACTGCTGTGCCACCATCTTGCTCCGCATACCATGATGACATAACACCGCTACTGGCATACCAGGCGACAACTGCAATTGCGGTAATGCATTCATAACAGTCCGCATGGGAATATGATTAGCCTGCGGAATATGACAAATCTCCCATTCCTCCATTTCCCTAACATCCAGCAGCTGAAACTGTTTACCCGTATCCAGCCATTGCTGTAGCTGATGTACACTGAGGCTTTGCACACTGCGGGTATCGCACACACCCTGCTCATAATCCGGCAGCAAGGCTTCAATACTGTGATTACCGGGAACAGGCTTCACTTCAAAAATATGATGGGTATTATACAAAGTATCGATCGTTAACAACTGATTGGCCAGTGGTACGCCGATATCGCAAAGCACTTTCACCGCTTCATTGGCCTGGTAGCAGCCGATGATACCTGGCAGTACGCCTAATACCCCTATCTCGCTGCAATTGAGCATATCGCCCGCCTGCGGCGCTTCGGGGAAGAGACAACGGTAAGTAGCGCTGCCTTTATAATTAAATACACTTACCTGTCCTTCATATTTGTAAATAGCCCCGTATACAAAAGGCTTATTCAGTATCACACAGGCATCATTCACCAGATAACGTGTACCGAAATTATCTGTGCAGTCTATTACAATATCATAGGGCGCTATAACAGATAACGCATTGTCCGGCATCAGAAAATTAGGATGCAGCACAAATTTCACCTCCGGGTTCAGCTGCTGCAGTCGTTTCACGGCAGCCTGCAGTTTGGGCTTGCCCTCATCGTCGGTAGTATAGATCACCTGGCGTTGCAGGTTGGTGATAGACACATTATCCTGCTCCACGATGCCCAGCTTCCCGATGCCCATGGCGGTCAGGTATTGCAGCACTGGTACGCCAAGGCCTCCTGCACCAATTACCAGCGCGCTGGATGCGCCCAGCCGCCGCTGCTTTTCTTCTCCAAATCCTTCCAGTCTTATCTGGCGGTCATATCGTTGCATCTTACTGTTTTAATGATATAAAGATACGCAACAAAGTGCTATCAGTGATAGCAGGGTCTGGCCGCATCTCGCGGTTAATATACCGGATGCGGTTATCCAGGTCCGGATGGCTGCTGAGCCATTCCGAAGGCTGCAAACTGTTCTGCTGTTTCAGGGTATTGAACAGCCACTCAAATCCACGGGGATCGATATTTCTTTCCTGCAGCAGATGCAGTCCGTAAAGGTCTGCTGCCTTCTCCAGGCGGCGGGAATATTGCAGGCTTTTAAGGCTGTTGGCATTTTCCACCACCACGGCTCCGGCTCCGCCCAGATCTCCAAACAGCAGTGAAATGAACATATACGTTCCCATGCTGCGGAAAATGGTTTTGGTAGTATGCTTCTCTTCAACGTGCGCATACTCATGCGACAACAATGCGGCCAGCTCCTCATAATGCTTCATCTCCCTCAGCAATTGGTCATACACGATAATATGGCCGCCCGGCAGCGCAAAAGCATTGGATTGTTTGTCCTTCACCACCGTGATGTCTATTGAGTATTGGGTTTGCACTTTCATCTGCTGAAAAAATTCATTCACCAGCTTTGTAGCTTGCGGATCCACCTTGTATTCATTGATCAGTGCATCATAACTGCTTTGCCCCAGCTTTTCCTCATAGCTGATGGGCACATTATTAGCAATGCGAACCGCCAGGAAGGGAATAAACCAGAAATATACCAGCGCCAGTAAAGCAACTAAGAACAAAAATATAGCGCCAACGATCAGCCGTCCTTTGTTGGCAAAAAAGCCGGGCTTCTTTTTACGTTCCAGGTAAAATGCAGCAGCATCTGCAAAGGTGAGCGCGTGTACAGTGATGCGTTGAGCAGGGTAACCAGGATATTCCAGCACAGTGCCTGCATTGCCTTTACCCTGCCTTACCTGCTCCCAGAACCAGTGTACCTGCCTGGCTGTTCCCTGGGTATCCCGGATGCTGATAGTAATTTGTTTAGCCGTTAACGTTATTTCGGCGTCTACGGATGTATCGGTCTGGCCGTTATAATATTTTCCTGTGTAGGTTTGCATAGTATCGGTTAATCAGATGATAGCTGTCAGCTATGCTTTATTTTTTTATACATCATGATCAGGTCTATATAACTGCCGTCAGGCTGATGGATTCCCCCAGGCAAACGGCCGCATTCCATAAAGTCAAAGTTACGGTATAGCTGTATGGCTTTCTCATTATTGGCCATCACATTAAAATAAATAGTCGTGATAAAGGGATGCGCCTCTGCCCAGCGTAGCATGGCCGTCATTAAGCGCCTGCCTATACCCAGGTTCCGGTAAGCATGCTGCACGGCAATACCCATCTCCCCCATATGCTGCTGTTTACGGAAACCGCTCTGCCGCACGCTTACGGTACCTACGATCTGGCCGCCCGTTTCTGCTACCAGCAATAAATGCTGACTGTTATCTCCGAATGATTCTATGAAACGCTGTTCTGCACGCAGGTCTATCGCCTGTGCTTCGGATGGAGTGGATAACAGGAAATCCGTTTCCTTTGTGATCTGCTTAAAATTAGCCAGTAGTGCAGGTGCATCTGCCGCATTGGCCGGGCGGATCAACAATTCCTGTCCGTTGGGTAAGAAATGGCGCATACCTGTAAAATACCAAGAATTAATAAAAAAGCCCCGGAAAAAAGATGGTACATCTCTTCCCAGGGCATGCTTGCCAAATGTTCCCTTCGTGTTTTGTTTAACTCTTTGCAGTGGCCGGCTTCCGTTTGTATAACCACAATCCTGCAGCGCCTATTATCCAGAAAGGCCACAAGCGCAACAGGAAAATGAGTACATTCCGGAAGATGTCTACGCCTTCGCTGGTCGCGCTTAAGAGCTCCGTTCCAAATCCGGCGCGCACCACCTTGTGGGGATCTACTACTACCTGTATATCTGCTACCTCGGGCTGGAACAGCTGTACAGAAAAAGTAGCATAATTTACATCATCCAGGATACCGAGATTGATGATCTTGCGATCAATGGCCAGGTTTCTTTTCGCATCCTGGTAAGCGGCAACATCCAGGATCGTGTTTTTTTTCCCGGGAGTAACCTCATTCACATGCTCTTCGGTGTCCTTGTTCTTTAATGCATTGGAAAGATAATCCAGTGTTTTGTCCTCCTCCTTCAGCGTACGGGATTCAATGAAAGAAGACATAGAGGTAAGGATACGAACAATGGAATCGAGGCCGGCAGCGGGAACCCGCAAAGTAAGATAGGCAGTAGGGCTGTAGAGTTGTATGCGTTTCAGCGAGTCTGCGCTGTAAGGCGCTTCGCTCAACTGACCGAAAGAATTACGCATCGAACTTTCAACTATTACGCCGTTCATACCTAATACGGCATGCTCCAGTGCTGAAGTGGCATTGAATACATTGTTTACACGGCACCGCACATCTGCCGTTCGTATTCTTTTCCTCGAAGGAGAATTCAATGCTGCAATGTCATTGGAGAACTGTGTGGAATCTGCCGCCACTTCATAGGCAGAAGTGGATTGATCGGCTTTGTCTCTGTGTTCCATATTTGCCTGGCAGGCAGCGAGCGTTAAAGCCGGCAGGATGAGGTAACATAGCAAAGGGCGCATAGTGTTATAGGTTTCCAATATATACACCGGATCATATAAAGGTAACCTTCCCGAAAAGTTAAAATAAATTAAAAGCCGCCCTGAAATGAAAAATCGTTGGACCAGTGCATACAACACCTGTCCAACGATCCTTACTTATTAATCGCTAATTATTAATTCCCTATTACAGCAGCGCCGAAATAAGACTGCAATACCTGCGGTATATGAATACCATCCGCCGCCTGGTTATTCTCCAGGATACAGGCCAGGATACGGGGCAAGGCCAGAGAGCTGCCGTTCAGTGTATGCACCAGCTGCGGTTTGCCTCCGCTGTCTTTGAAACGGATCTTCATGCGGTTGGCCTGGTATGCTTCAAAATTGGATACAGAACTTACCTCCAGCCATTTCTGCTGTGCAGCGCTGTACACTTCAAAGTCATAGGTCAGCGCAGAAGTAAAGCCCATATCGCCACCACACAGGCGCAGAATGCGGTAAGGTAAGCCTAAAGCCTGTACCAGTCCTTCTACGTGTGCTACCATCTCATCCAGTGCAGCATAAGATTTTTCAGGATGTACCAGCTGTACTACTTCCACTTTATCAAACTGGTGTACACGGTTCAGGCCTCTTACGTCCTTGCCGTAAGAACCAGCCTCCCTGCGGAAGCAGGGCGTATAGGCAGTCATCTTGATAGGAAGCTCGCTGTCTTTTAAGATCTCGTCGCGGTAAATGTTGGTTACCGGCACTTCTGCAGTCGGTATCAGGTACAGCTTGTCTTCACCTACAAAATACATCTGGCCTTCCTTATCGGGCAGCTGACCAGTGCCATAGGCAGTATCTGCATTTACCAGGTAAGGAGGCTGATACTCCGTATAGCCTTTGCTGATATTATAGTCCAGGAAATACTGGATCAGTGCACGCTGCAAACGGGCGCCCCTGTTCTTGTACACCGGGAAGCCGCTGCCGGTGATCTTGTTGCCCAGCTCAAAATCGATCAGGTCATATTTTTTAGCCAGGTCCCAGTGAGGTACCGCATCTGCAGATAAGGCAGGTTTATCGCCGCCGCTTTTTACTTCTACATTCTCCTCCGGTGTTTTACCTGCAGGCACGATAGCAGCGGGCAGGTTAGGCAGCTTAATCAGCGTATCATGCAGTTGCTTTTCTGTTTCATTCAGATCTTCATTGATAGGCCCCTGCTGCTCTTTCAGTGCAGCTACCGTGGCCTTACGCTGTTCCGCTTCTTCTTTCAGCCCCTGCTTCATCAGCTTTCCGATCTCTTCCGATGCTATCTTGATCTTCGCCTGTGTTTCATCATAAGCGAGGGTTAACTGCTTGCGCTTGTCATCCAGCGCCAGTACCTCCTCTACCAGCCCCAGCTCCTTAAACTGCTTGTGGGCCAGCCGCTCCAATACTAATTCCTTGTTTTGACGAATGAACGGAACCTGTAACATTGTATTTCAGTATAAATTTTGGCAAAAGTAATAAAAGAGCTGCAAGCGGCAAGCTACAAGCTGCAAGAGGGCAAGAAACCACCTGCAACATTTAGTCTTACTTAATTTAGGCCATCATACACTATCAGCCCGATATTGCTCGCAGCTCGCAGCTTGTAGCTGTTAGCTTAAATACTTTCCTACTATTGGTACCCTTCGTCCTACGCCGAAGGCTTTGGAAGATACCCGTATAATAGGACAGAACTGGTTGCGCTTGTATTCATTGGTATTCACCAGCTTCAGCGTACGGGCTACCAGCTGCGGATCAAATCCAAAGGCAATGATCTCCCGCGGGCCTTGCCTGCGTTCAATGTACTGGTACAGTATCCTGTCCAGTACCGCATAATCCGGGAGGCTGTCCGAATCTTTCTGGTTGGGCCGCAGCTCTGCCGAGGGCGCCTTGTCTATGATATTCACAGGAATGATCTCCTTATCCCGGTTAATATACCTGGCCAGGGCATATACCTGCATTTTATACACGTCGCCCAGTACCGAGAGGCCGCCGGCCATATCGCCGTACAAAGTGCCGTAGCCGGTGCTAAGCTCACTCTTGTTGGAAGTGTTCAGCAGGATATAACCAAACTTATTGGAAAGCGCCATCAGCAAATTCCCCCTGATGCGCGACTGCGTGTTTTCTTCCGCTACGTTGAAGGGAAGCCCTTTGAAAAACGGATCCAGCGTGTGCAGGAAGCTTTCGTAAACATCATTGATGCGGATAATATCGTAAGGATTTCCCAGGTTCTTCGACAAGGCCACCGCATCATCTACAGAATGCTCTGTAGAATAGGGCGAAGGCATCAGGATAGCCCTTACATTATCCTTGCCCAACGCATCGCAGGCAATGGCCAGTGTAACGGCGCTGTCTATTCCGCCCGATGATCCGAGGATAGCCTTTGTAAAGCCCATCTTCCGGAAGTAATCGCGGATGCCTAATACCAGCGCATTATAAATACGGTCAATATTATAGTCAAAGACCAGCTCCCGTATCGGTGTGTGTTGAACAAGCGGCTCAGGTTGTTTAGACGCCAGCAGATCGTCCAGGTCTACCAGCTGCAGCGCTTCCTGGAAGTAAGGCATTTCTTTTACAATATTTCCCTGCGCGTCAAAGATCAGCGATCCGCCATCAAACACGATCTCTGTCTGCGAGCCCACCGTACAGCTGTACAGCATAGGCAGCTTGTATTTTAATACATTGGCGCGGATGATCTCTTTGCGGTCCTGGTCATGATCATAATCAAAGGGACTCGCGGAAATATTGATCATAACATCGGGCTGCTGCAGTATCAGCTGGTCCATGGGACAGATACGATACAGCGGGTTATCCCCCAGGTTCCAGATATCCTCGCAAATGGTAAGGGCCAGCTTCTTTCCTTTAAAAGGAATTACGTTCCACTCATAAGCAGGTTCAAAATAACGGTATTCGTCAAATACATCGTAAGTAGGAAGCAGGGTTTTGTGCACTACGTGCTTTACCTCCTGCTCATGCAGGAACCAGGCGGCGTTGAACAGGTCTTTCCCTTCACGCTGCGGGTTACGGGCCGGCGCTCCTACAATAACGGCTATACGGTCCGTATAAGCTTTAATGGTATCAATGGCGGCATAACATTTAGCGATGAAATCTTCGAATTCCAGGAAGTCCCTGGGCGGGTAACCGCATACGCATAATTCGGAGAACACTACCAGGTCTGCGCCCATGCTGATGGCTTCCTGTATGCCGCTGATGATCTTCTCCGTATTCAGTTCAAAATTGCCAATGTGATAATTCTGCTGCGCCAGTACAATCTTCATATCAAAAATTTAAAAGTACATGCCTAATCTCAGGGCAAAGCCGTTGAGGTTTACTTTGCCGTCATCCCATCGTGAATTACGGGTAACATCCACAAATCCATTCTGGTAGCCCAGTCCTACCAGGGCCGTCAGCCTTTCCCCTAAGGGATATTCTATGCCAGCGCCCAGTAAGAGGCCTGCGTTTATTTTATTGATGTCGCTCAGGATATTTTCCTTCTCATAGCGCTGGTCCAGGCTGGTTACATCTGCCCGGCCCCGGATGGGGAACCCCAGGTAGGTGCCAAACTGCCCCCAGAAGGCAATACCGTTATAAGCGGTGGTCTTCAGCTTGATGGTGGCCGGTATTTCAATATGCTGCAGCTTCATCACATATTCGGTAGGGTTCGTCTTGAAACGGTCCAGCCCTTTTCCGGCATCATATTTCAAAGTGCTGCCGCCCATGCTGATCTGCAGGCCGGTGGCAAAAGCATAGTTGCCTTCTTCATTCAGCAAAAAGTCTACCATCAGGCCATAGCTCAGTCCCATACGCGTACCCGTACGGTCTGCTCCTGCATCCTGCGGGTTCAGAATGGATATGGTAGGATCCAGCTTAAAGCCCAGCCTTACCCTATCCATAGAAAAGCGCTGCTGTGCCTTTGCTGTTATTCCTATCCCTAATAATGCCAGTATCCATACTGCCTTTCTCATAATTTTCTTTTTTTTAATACAAGGTAATGATATTTTTACCCGTCATTAATAAAAACGATGCAAAGGTACATCAATAAAATTTCGGGTTCATGCTGGCTGGCGTTATTGCTGCTGATGACATTCTCTGCCTGTAAATCACGTAAAAAGGCGCCGGATGTAAGCCATATACCGCTTGCCGTTAGCATAGCCCGCTTTGACCAGGACCTGATCCGGATAGATACCGGCCATGTGGCAGAAGGCCTGCAGGCCCTGCAGCACCGCTACCCGGTATTCCTGCCCGCCTATGTAGAGCATATCATGGAATTCGGCGCTTATAATGACAGTACCCGGCAGATCCCCGTACAAATGCGGCTGCTGCTCACGAACAAAGACTTCCGTTTCCTGCAGGAAACCGTTCAGCAAAAGTTCAGCAACCTGGCTCCGGTAGAAAAAGAGCTGGCCCAGAGCTTTCGCTATATGAAATATTATTTCCCCGCTTTTAAAGTGCCGCAGGTGGTCACTTTCATCTCGGCCATCGGCAATTACGGCGCGGTAACGGTAGACACGATCCTGGGCGTAGGCCTGGATATGTACCTGGGTAACGATTTCCCGGTATATGCCAATCTGCCTGACTACCCGGCTTATATGGTACGCCGCTTCTCCCCTGAATACATCACCACCAATGCTATACAGGCACTGGCCCAGCAACGCTACCCGCTGCCCGCCCCCGGCGCCAGGCTGGTAGAACAAATGGTCGCCGCCGGTAAGCAGCAATACCTCCTGGAACAGGTACTACCCGAAACACCGGATACCATCAGGTTGGGTTATACGAAAGATCAGCTGGAATTTTGTCATGAGAATGAGCGGATGATCTGGCAATACTTTATACAAAACGAGCTGTTGTACAAATCAGACTGGCAGGAAGCCATGCATTTCATGGGCGATGGCCCCACCACGCAAGGTATGCCTGCAGGCGCTCCCGGCCGTATTGGCTATTTTGTGGGCTTACAGATCATTAAGCATTACATGGAAAAACATCCGGAGGTTTCCCTGCAGCAATTAATGGAAAACAAGAATTTAACGGAGATATTTAGCGAAGCGAAGTATAGGCCGAGATAAGAAAGTTGGCAGTTGCCAATTCGCAGTTCGCAGTCATTCGCATAAACTGCCAATTGCCAATTGCTTACTGCAAATTAATTCAGTTTGAAAGGCACTACCATCTGGAACTCCGGTATCTTCACTTCAAACAGCTTCTTGTTCAGTTGGTTCTCCATCTGGTAGGTACCGTACATCTTGCCGATCTCTGTGCGGAGATTTGAGCCGGAAACATACTGGTAGCTTTCTCCAGGGGCCAGTAATGGCTGAACGCCTACTACACCCTCTCCCTCCACTTCACGGTGTGTACCGTTGGAGTCTATGATATACCAGTGCCGGCGAAGAAGCTTGATAGGGAAGGTATTGTTGTTCTCTATAGTAATGCGGTAAGCAAACATGTATTCGCTTCCAACGGGATTGGAATAATCAGGCTGGTAGAATGTCTCCACGCTGATCGTGATACCTTCTGTAACCTTTTTTACCATAAGAACCTTTCCTTTAACGTAAAAATAAGGAAAATAAATCCAGTCGGGGTAAAATTTATGTGTTATACCAACACACTTTAACCACCCTTTAACATTAATTAACAGACGTTAAGCGAGGCTATACAAACTCAACGCCCCTTACCATTCCTTCATCATTTTCAGCTTCCCTGGCAGCCACTTCAAAGCGGTTTTGCAGATAGCCGTAACGCCAGTACTCCACCAGGTACAACCATAAGAACCGCAGGAAGCCGTAATGCCTGTACTGTCTTACATGACAAACTTCATGCCTCACCCAGGCTTCATTTTGGAGGAACTCGCGCCTGTTCACCCCGTGGAGGTGAATGGTATGCCCAAACACAATGGCTACCCGGGGCGCGCCCAATTGATGGGCCGCTCTCCGGGCCAGCCAGGAATGTTCTTTAATACTGCACCTTATTTTTTCCAATCTTTTTTACCAAATAGCGAAAATCTCCGTGAAATGTTGAAACCCCAACGGAACTGTCCCTGTAACCAGGAAGACCTTGTTTCAGGTATGAACTGGTTTTCCAGTATGGCCGTGGAGTTCGTAAAGTTAACACTAAACACGTGTCCGCCTGTTTCTATTTCCAGTCCGGCGCCCAGTGGGTTGAAGAACTCAACACCCTGTGACTTGTAGTAATCCTTGCTGCTTTGGCTGCGGAAAGGAACGTAGTATTCAGCAATGAACGCCAGCCTTTTAGACAGCTTGATACGTCCGCTGCCACCCAGTGCGAACATGTTGTTCTCATCCATATAACCCACACGGTTACGGTGTACGTAGGTAGGAGATAAGGTAAGCGAGAGCCTTTCTCCAAATTTGCGGGCCAGAATGGCCTGCCCTACGTAGGTCATACGGTCGGTGAACTCGTCAAAATGGGAGGGAGAGGTGGCATCGTCGTTAGAGGTCATAGTGCTCACGGTAACGTTGCCAAATACGGTCAACGATATGGGCATATGATCATCCGTTGTTTGTTTCAGTATCCTGTACTTGGCCAGGCCTTCAAAGATCTGGGTCAGGTCGCCGGATCCTTTCGCGCGGCTGATGCCGATCATCAAATCGTCTGTAATACCATACTCAAAAGCGATGCGGATGTCAGTAGAGTTGTCCAGGCCAAAAGCGGTCTTACCTCCGCCAAAAGAGCCCCCTGCATCGCCAAAGCGGTGTGCTACCCTAAAGTCCAGCTCGTGCTTCTTCAGGGTTTCATTAGAATGACCCATGATGATACGGGTCGATTTAAAGGTGCCGATCACCGGCTGGTGGCCGGTGGAATCCTTGAACATTTTGCTCAGATCGTCTTGCGCCTGGCTGGTCATGCACAGGCCGCAGCTTATCAGTAACAGACTTATCGCCTTCATAGATCTTTTGGTTTGTATAGCAGTTTAATTGTTATTTAAATAATGAAAAGGCGCCACCAGTAGCGAACAACAGCGGCCGGCTTATTTAGCATATGTTGCCTTTACTGTTACTTCCACTACCTCGGCTATATTCTTGATCACCAGGGTAGGTATTTTTATCTTGTGGTCTACCAGTTTTACATTGAACTTCGAGGCCGATGTAACCTGGCCGCCCTGCACGGTGATGGTACCTTTTTCGCGGTAGGTTTTGTCTACCCCATGGAGCGACAGTACACCTTCTACCGTCACGTCATGCGTGCCATCCGTGCTCAGGTTAGACCCGGCCGGCTCTACTACTTTCCCTTTGAACTCCGCATAAGGATACTTATCCGTTTCCAGGTAGTTCTCATTAAAGTGCTCCTGCATCAGCTTTTTCCTGAACTGAAAGGTATTCACAGGCACCTTGAAATACACGGCCCCTGTTTTCAGGTTGATGGCAGAAACGCCCTTATCCGTTTTAGCTTCAATATCCTCCATCGGTGCAGATGAAAAGAAAGAAAAACTGGCATTACGACAGGAATAGATATCCTGCGCAAAAACATTCACTGTTCCCAGTACTATACCCAGGATTAAAAGAATTCGTTTCATGCGTACAAATAATTTTAATGTAATCTCTCCAATGGCTAAAGCTGTTATTCCGGCATCCCTTTATCTATCCAGCAGCTGATGGAGTCCCTTAAACTTTGCCTCAGCGCTCCGCTGGGCGGCATATCTGCCTGGGCGCTTAATACACGCAGGCGGAAAGTGGTGGTGTTGGCGGCTACGAAGCTCATGAACTTGGTCTTGGTCGAAAAATCAGCTCCAGCTGGCGGTGTGGCTCCACGATGACAACCTGTGCACCGGGTCGAGATCGTAGCGTATACATCCGAACTGTTGATCACTACCGCATCACAACCACTCGGTTCCGGACCGGTATCCGGCGCCGCGGCTTCTTTGTTCGTACAACTGTAAATGGTCACTGCCAGCAGGCCTAACAATAAAAGATATGTCTTCATGTGTCTTAAAAAGGGTTTTGATGAACTGATGATTTATTTGTTTTTAATTGTTTAACAATAGTAATTTCACAAGTTGCAGGTCCGCTGCTGTTCGCTGGTGTATGGTGACCTTTTCATGCTATACGTAGACTAATACGCACAGCTGTTCTCAATGGTTGCCTCATCAGTAGATAAACGTTCGCCAATTTATTTAAATTATATTTTAAATACATTTGTAGATTATGAGTATCGACGAGTTATATAGTATCTACCGACAAAGTCCGGGTGTTCAAACGGATACACGCAAACTGAAGCCAAACGATATCTTTTTTGCCCTCAAAGGGCCTAACTTCAACGGTAATACCTATGCGGAAACCGCCCTGGATATGGGCGCTGCCATTGCCGTAATAGATGATAAAGCATATTATACCCGGCCTGATAAAATGATGCTGGTAGAAGATGTGCTGCATACCCTGCAGGAACTGGCGCTCTGGCACCGCATGCAGCTGAATATACCCATACTGGCCATCACGGGTACCAACGGAAAAACTACTACGAAAGAGCTGGTGAGCACCGTGCTCGCCTCAACATATAAAACAATCGCCACGGTTGGCAATCTTAATAATCATATCGGGGTGCCCCTTACCCTGCTGAGCATTCCGCCCGATACGGAAATTGCCGTTATTGAAATGGGCGCCAACCACCAGCTGGAGATCGAAAGCTATTGCCGCATAGCCAGACCTACACACGGCATCATTACTAATATCGGTAAAGCCCACCTCGAAGGCTTTGGCAGCGAAGAAGGCGTTCGGAAAGCCAAAGGAGAGCTGTATGATTTCCTGCGTGACCACGACGGCTCCGTTTTTGTCTGCAACAGCTATCCCTATCTGCTGGAAATGAGCGAAGGCATCATGGAAGTAATTACTTACGGAGAAGCGGATGCGGACTGCACCGGCCAGCCCCTGGCTACATCAGCATTGCTGGGCGTAAAGGTTACCAGTGATGATACTGTAGGTACACTGCAAACCCAGCTCACAGGAGCCTATAACTTTCCGAATGTAATGGCGGCAGTAACAGTAGGATTATATTTTAATGTGCCAGGCGCCCGGATCAAAGAAGCGATAGAGCGCTACGTGCCTTCCAATAACCGCTCACAGGTAATAAAACAGGACTCCAATACCGTGATCATGGATGCTTACAATGCCAACCCATCCAGCATGCGGGCCGCTATTGAGAATTTCACAGGCATCGAAGCAGATAAGAAAGTACTGCTGCTGGGCGCGATGATGGAGCTGGGGCCCGATAGTGTGAAAGAGCACCAGGCCCTGGTGGATCTGCTCCAACGCACCCATTGGCACGCGGTTGTACTGGTAGGAGGCGACTTCAGCAAAGTACAACACCCCTATTTGTTCCTGGAAAATGCAGCGGCAGCGGCCCAGTGGCTGCAGCAACAGCAGTTCACAGACACCTACATACTGGTAAAAGGATCACGCAGTATTGGAATGGAAAAAGTGCTTGGAAACTAAAAAAGTTCAAAGTTTGAGCGTTTGAAGGTTGTAAGGTATAAGTCTGATTAAGGGCTGCCTTTAAACTTTAAAACCCTCAAACTTTTAAACATTTATACTTAAACCCGGGCTCACAGCGTTATAAGAAGGCTATTAAAAAAAAGACCTGCAAGTTAAAAAACCCGCAGGTGTTCATAACCTATGCCAACTTTAGAGTTTCGTTTTTGAAGAAATACGCTTAATTACGATTTTCTATATCTGTAAACACTCTCGAAAATTATTCCTGTTTTGTTTGAAAGCCCCTTCGCTGCTTATCCCATACACATCATTCCGGCTTTTGTTTTACAAGGGCCCACTCATTTGCTGTCTCTTCCTTTCCGCCCTTCGTATACTTATTTACGAGGCTGGTTCATGTTTGGATTTACTAAAATGGAAAATTTTTTATTACGAACAATCAGCTGGTTATCAACTCAATAACAAATATTCGTCCAAAAGTGAATCCCACGTATTTTATCCGGTTTTAATGCGATTAAAACTGCGTTTTTCACGGTAATATTTTTTGCGTCAAGTCCTGACGGTAAGGCTCATTTATCATAAGCCATATATGTATACGATTTCCCGCTTATCCCTGCTCCTGGCACAATTCAACTAATACGCCATTGGTGTCTTTCGGGTGTAGGAAGCAGATCAGTTTATTATCTGCCCCACGTTTGGGTTTGTCCTGGAGGAGGGTGAAGCCCTCCGCCGCCAGCCGTTGCATTTCCTCCTCAATATTGCTCACCTCGAAGGCAATATGATGCATGCCCGCCCCTTTTTTTTCAATAAACCTGGCAATAGCACTGTCTGGCCCGGTGGCCTCCAGCAACTCTATCTTCGTTTCCCCCTGCCTGAAAAAAGCAGTCTGCACCTGCTCACTCTCCACTATCTCCGTTTTATAACAGGGACTGTTCAACAGCTTCTCGAATAAAGGCACCGAATCCTTGAGCGAAGTGACCGCTATACCAATGTGTTCAACTTTTAGCATGCAAAGTTTTTTAGACCCGGTAAGTTCATAAAAAATCCGGAATCCCATAGAGGCATTCTATCCGCCTATCAGATATATAGATGAGGGGTCGGGGAAAAAATTGTAGTTTAATAGTAAATTTGTAGTGATTGCCTTCTTAATATAAAGTATTGTATCTATATGTTGAAGCTGCCTATTTATCTGGACAATAACGCCACTACGCCATGCGATGCAAGAGTAGTGGAAGCCATGTTACCATATTTCACAGAAACATTTGGTAACGCAGCCAGCCGCAATCATCCTTTTGGATGGGCGGCAGAAGAGGCGGTAGACTATGCCCGTGAACAGGTGGCTAAACTGATCGGCGCAGATACAAAGGAGATCATCTTCACCTCCGGCGCTACAGAGGCAGACAACCTGGCCCTGAAGGGAATGTTTGAAATGTATGCAGCCAAAGGCAATCATATCATCACCACTGAAATAGAACACAAAGCAGTACTCGATACCTGTAAACACCTGGAAAAACTAGGCGCTTCCGTTACTTATCTCAAAGTGAACCATGAAGGCGGAATAGATCTGAAAGAACTGGAAGCAGCCATCACACCCAAAACCATCCTGGTGGCGGTCATGTACGCCAACAATGAGATAGGGGTGATCAATCCTATCCGCGAGATCAGCCACATCACCCGCAAACACGGCGTGCTGCTGATGACAGATGCTACCCAGGCGGTTGGTAAAATACCGGTAGATGTACATAAAGACGGCATAGATCTGCTGGCGTTCAGCGCACATAAAATGTACGGGCCTAAAGGCGTAGGCGCGCTGTACGTGCGCCGCAAATCACCCCGTGTAAAGGTAACTGCCCAGATGGACGGCGGCGGCCATGAACGAGGCATGCGCTCCGGCACCCTGAACGTGCCCGGCATCGTGGGTTTTGGTAAAGCCTGCGAACTGGCCCAACAGGAAATGGAAGCCGAAGGCAAACGCCTCTCCCTGCTGCGCGACAAGCTGGAAAAAGCACTGTTGCAGCTGGAAGAATCATACGTGAACGGCTCCGTCGCCAACCGTTTACCACACATGACCAATGTTTCTTTTAAATATGTGGAAGGCGAAGGCCTGATGATGGGCTTTAATAAAAATATTGCCCTTTCTTCCGGCTCTGCCTGCACCAGCGCATCCCTTGAGCCCAGTTATGTATTGAAGGCTTTAGGCCTCGGTGATGATTTGGCACACTCTTCGCTTCGTTTTGGGTTGGGACGCTTTACCACAGAAGAGCAGATCGATTACACGATCACAGCAGTGACCGATACAGTGAACAAGCTGCGTGAAATGAGCCCGCTGTGGGAGATGTTCAAGGACGGGGTGGACCTGAACTCCATTGAATGGGCGCACCATTAAATTAGTTGGTAGATAACATAGCATTAATAAACAGAACTGCCGGCTGAAAACTTTTAGCTGATTGACCATATCAAAAAAGGCTAAAAGCTTTTAGCTGACAGCTAAAAGCTCAACAAAATGGCTTACTCAGAAAAAGTGTTGGATCATTACAACAATCCAAAGAATGTGGGCACGCTGGACAAAAGCAAGAACACGGTAGGGACCGGTCTGGTAGGCGCGCCTGAATGCGGCGACGTAATGCGTTTGCAGATAGAGGTGGATCCCGCCACACAGGTAATTACCGATGCCAAATTCAAAACCTTTGGCTGCGGCTCTGCCATCGCTTCCTCTTCCCTGGCTACAGAATGGCTGAAAGGCAAGACCGTGGAAGAAGCCGTGCAGATCGACAACATGGACATCGTGGAAGAACTCAATCTTCCCCCGGTAAAAATTCACTGCTCCGTACTTGCAGAAGATGCGATCAAAGCAGCGATTAATGATTACCGTAAGAAGAATGGACTGGAAGAACTGAAATTTGAAGAGAGTGCAGTAAATTAATCAGCCGCCGGCTCTTTGTCCTTAGCTGTTAGCGTAATGCCGCAGCTAAAAGGCTATCTGTCTCTCTTACGCTATCCTATGGCATCACCCGCACCCATTTTCCTGTTTCAATCCCACAGCAGCGCTTTGTTATCCCTCAACCGCCGCATATAGCAGCCGGTATACCCCACTTTACATTAATTCTTCCCTCCAAAGAAAAATAAGAGCAAGAATTCCAGCGTTCTAATATATTTGTACTTTTAATAATTCTTATGCTAGCCATTTTCAGAAAGGAAATACACCAGTTCTTCAGCAGTATCACCGGTTATGTGGCCATTATCCTTTTTCTGCTGGCAAACGGATTGTTATTGTTCGTATTTCCGGATACTAACCTGCTGGACTTTGGTTACGCCAACCTCGATCCCCTGTTCGAGCTGGCGCCCATCATATATTTGCTGCTGATACCTGCCATTACCATGCGCAGCTTTGCAGACGAGTTCCGTTCCGGTACCATAGAGCTGCTCAGCACCAAACCACTCTCCTGGTGGCAGATCGTACTGGGCAAGTACTGGGCCAGCACCCTTATCGTGCTCATCTCCCTGCTGCCTACCGCCGTATATTACCTGGCCATTCACCAGCTCAGCACTATTCCTGTACACCTGGATAATGGCGGCATAGCCGGGTCTTACCTCGGCCTCCTGCTGCTGGGCGCCGTGTTTACCGCCATTGGCATATGGGCTTCCTCCCTTACCACCAATGCGGTAGTGGCCTTCCTCGTAGCTGTATTTACCTGTTTCGTTTTCTATAACGGCTTTGATGGCCTGAGTAAAATACCGGGCTTTTCGGGCGGTGCAGATTATTACCTGCAGATGGCCGGCATTAAATTCCATTACACGTCCATCAGCAGGGGAGTGGTAGACAGCCGCGACCTGGTATACTTTGCCAGTGTGATCATCCTGATGCTGTACCTCAGCAGAACATCACTGCAGCGCCGTGTATGGCAGGGGGTAAGCGACCGTAAAAAATATTTCCAGCGCGCCCTGGCCATACTGGCCGTTCTGATCGGCCTTAATGTGCTGGCGGCATATGTACATGGCCGTGCAGACCTTACCGCTGAAAAAAGATATACCCTGGCGCCCGCCACCAAACAGCTGCTGCGTAATCTGGACAGCATCGTTACCATCGAAGTGTTCCTCAAAGGCGACTACCCGGCGGCTTTCAGGCAGCTGGCCCAGTCTACACAGGAACTGCTGGAAGAGTTCAGGGAATATGGCGGCAACAACATCCGCTTCTCTGTCCTGAACCCCGGCCAGGGGCTTACCGACTCTTCCCGCATGGCCTTTCAGCAACAGCTGGTAGAAAAAGGCATCATGCCCTTCAATCTGCAGGTACAGCAGGAAGCCAGCGAAGGATATAGTGAAAAGCTCATCTTCCCCGGCGCCCTCGTGCACTATAAAGACAAAACCGTTGGAGTGAACCTGCTGAAAAGCCAGGGCGGACAAAACCCGCAGGATGCTATGGGCAGCTCCGAAGCCCTGCTGGAATACCAGTTCGTGAATGCGATCTATAAACTTCAGCAGCCACACAAACCGCTCGTTGGTTATATGCTGGGCAACGGAGAATCACTGGGCGCCGAAGTATATGACGCACTCACCACCGTACAGGCCAACTATGCACTGGATACGATCTCCTTACAATACAACACGCATATCCCGAAAGATTTTGATCTCATCCTGTTTGCCAAACCGGTCAGCCGTTTTTCAGATGATGATAAGCTGAAAATAGATCAGTACATTATGCAGGGCGGTAAGGTGATCTGGTTCCTGGATGTGCTGAATGCCAGTATGGATAGCCTCCAGGACAAGAACAGCTTCATCGCATTTGACCGCGGACTGAACCTGGAAGACCTGCTCTTCCGCTATGGTGTAAGGATAAACCCTGATCTGATACAGGACCTGCAATCCGATATTGTTCCGCTCGTAGTAGGCAATGTAGGCAACAAGCCACAGATCCAGCCCGTGCCTTTCCCCTACTTCCCGCTGCTCTCGCCCACCGGCAATCATCCTATTGTGAAGAATATGGATTTGGTGATGAGCCGCTTTACAAGCTCTATAGATACTATCAAAGGCGGAGATATTACCAAGACCATCCTGCTTACTTCCTCCCGCAGCAGCCGCCGTGTAAGGATGCCTGCAGAGATCACCTGGGAAAGTATCCGTACAAAGCCCAACCCGCGCGAGTTCCGCGAGTCCTTCATTCCTGCGGCCGTATTACTGGAAGGCCGTTTCACGTCCCTGTTCCGCAACAGGCTTGACCGGGCGCAGCAACAGGCTGTTACACAGGCTTCCGGCCAGCCCTTCCTGGATGCGGCCACTGCACCGGGAAAGATGATCGTGGTAGGTGATGGCGACATCATCTCCAATGCCGTTTCCCGCAAGAACGGCCCCATGCAGATGGGCATCAATGCTTTCAATCCTGACTACGTATTTGCCAATAAAGAGTTTTTCCTCAACTGCCTGGAATATCTTACCAACACAGCAGGCATCATGGAAACCCGCAACAAGGAAGTTACGCTGCGTCTGCTGGACGCTGCTAAAGTAAAGCAGGAGCGGACGAAATGGCAGATCATTTGCTTCGTTGTTCCTGTCGGCCTCATCCTGCTGTTTGCAATGGTCTTCCAGTTTATCCGCCAGCGCAGGTTTGAATAGTCCGTCTTTGCTGAACTATGGACTATTGACTATATCCATTATCTTTGCTGTTCACTAAACAACAACCGGCTGCATGACACCCACACAGTGGACGTATTTGATCTTTGGCATTGTTATCGTCCTGGCCCTGATCTTTGATCTTGGTTTACTTAGTAAAAAATCTACAACTGTCTCTATTAAAAAAGCGCTCATTCAAACCTCTTTCTGGGTAGGTCTTTCACTCGCTTTTTTCGGATTTGTATGGGTTGAGAACGGTTCTAACATCGCTATCAGCTATCTCAGCGCCTACCTCATGGAATGGTCGCTTTCTATTGACAATATCTTTGTATTTATACTCATATTCGGATTCTTTAAAGTAAAAGAAACCAGCTACGCGCGTGTGTTGCTCATCGGTATCATGATGGCCATCGTGTTTCGCGCCGTCTTTATTACCATCGGCGCTGCCCTCATCGCTAAATTCTACTGGATCCTTTACATCTTCGGCGCATTCCTGGTATACACCGGTGTAAAGATGTTTGTAGTAGACCAGCACGACGATTTCAAACCTGAAGAAAACATCGCCTACCGCTTTATGAGCAAATACATGCGTATCTCGCATGAAGAACCGCACGGCAGGTTCACGATCAAAAAAGGCGATAAAATATATTTTACCACATTGGCCATCGTAGTGGTAATGCTGGCTGTAACAGATATCATATTTGCACTGGATTCCATACCCGCAGTGTTTGCCATTTCACAGGTGCCGCTGGTGGTATACACCTCCAATATTTTTGCCGTACTGGGCCTGCGCTCACTATTCTTCCTGTTAAGGGGAGCAGTGGATAAGTTCGATTACCTGCAGCAGGGTATTGCCATTGTACTCGTATTCATTGGCCTCAAAATGCTTGCAGAGATCATACACTTCCATATGCCAGTGTATGTATCGCTGATCGTGATCGTATTATGTCTGGGCGGCTCTATCCTGTACTCCATCTTCTATCAGAAACAGGGAGTGCCGGAAAAACTGGAGGCAGAAAACCATGCAAAAGAGCACTCGGCTAAAAGCTAAAAGCCAGCAGCTAACAGCTAATTCACATTATGTACAACGCAGCAAATATCAGTAAGATCCTGAAGGGGGAACTTTTACAGGACAGAGGATTTCCGGAGATAGCGCATATTTTGCTGGACAGCAGGAAACTGATCTTTCCTGAAACCTCACTTTTTATTCCATTGGTCAGCGCCCGGCGGAATGCGCACCAGTATATCCCCGATCTGTACGAAAAGGGAGTGCGCAACTTTATTGTCAGTGAGCACCTGCCGCTTGATCAGTATCCTGAAGCCAATATTATCCTGGTGAAGGATACTATGCAATCATTGCATGCACTGGTAGCCTGGCACCGCCAGCAGTTCCATATACCGGTGATCGGTATTACCGGCAGTAACGGCAAGACCATCATCAAGGAATGGTTGTACCAGCTGCTGGAAAAAGACTACAACATCGTTCGCAGTCCCAAAAGCTATAACTCACAAACAGGGGTGCCCCTGTCTGTGTGGCAGATGCGGGCCGAGCATGAACTGGCTATCTTTGAGGCAGGCATTTCCCAGCCCGGAGAGATGGAGCATCTTGAAAAGATCATCCGCCCTACCATTGGTATCTTCACCAATATCGGCGAAGCGCATAATGAAGGCTTCCTCACCGTACGGCAGAAGATCAATGAGAAGCTGGTGCTCTTCACCAAAAGCGATATCCTGATCTACTGCAAGGATTATCTCGAGCTGAATGAGTGTGTGCTCAACTTCCACACCCAGATCGGTAAAAGAGATAACCAGGAAGGCCTTCAGCTATTGGCCTGGTCGCGCAAAACAGATGCAGACCTCCGCATTATCAGCGTAGACAAGGATCAATCCCATACGCGCATTGACGCATTGTACAAAAATGCGCCACTGTATATACGTATTCCTTTTGTAGATGAAGGCTCTGTAGAAAACGCGATACATTGCTGGGCGCTCATGCTTTACCTGGGCACAGAACAAAGCGTGATACAGCAACGGATGGACCAGCTGGGCAATATCGCCATGCGCCTGGAGCTGAAGCAGGGCATCAATAACTGCTCCGTTATTAACGACAGCTACAACTCAGACCTTGGCTCCCTTACCATTGCGCTGGATTTCTTACAGCAACAGCAGCAGCATCCCACACGCACCGTCATCCTCAGCGATATCCTGCAGAGCGGCAAAAGCGACGCTTCCCTGTATGAGGAAGTAGCCGGACTGCTCCAGAAAAAAGGGATCAATAAGTTCATCGGCATCGGTAAAAATATCAGCCGTGAAAAGAAGAGCTTCCAGCAGGTAGAAGGATTGAAAAATCATTTCTTCCTCACCACAGAAGCATTTATACAGCAGTTCAACCCGCAGGATTTCCAGCACGAGACCATCCTGCTCAAGGGTGCGCGCATTTACGAGTTTGAGCGTATCGGCAAACTGCTGGAACAGAAAGTGCACCAGACCATCCTGGAGATAAATCTCAGCGCGCTGGCCCATAACGTAAAACAATACCAATCGCTGCTAAAGCCCACCACCAAGCTAATGGCGATGGTAAAGGCCTTTTCTTACGGCAGCGGCAGTTTTGAGATTGCAAACCTGCTGCAGTTCCATGGCGTAGATTACCTGGCCGTAGCGTATGCAGACGAAGGTGTGGACCTCAGAAGGACTGGTATCACCATGCCCATTATGGTCATGAACCCTGAGCCCAGCTCTTTTGGCGCCATCCTGCAATGGAACCTGGAGCCGGAGATCTACTCCCTGCACCTGCTGCAGCTGTTTGAAGAAGAAGTGCGGGTGGCAGGAAAAACTGATTTTCCCGTCCACATCAAGCTGGACACGGGCATGCACCGC